>JGI24021J15306_10003581_pt1 | contig 17608 bp, 9 predicted proteins | sample Ectturendosymbi1_FD_15306 | JGI IMG/M metagenome (IMG submission 15306)
AATTGTTAATTTTTTATTAAAACTCTCAATGATGCTAAGCTCTGGTATGTAAAACAAATTCAGATACTATGCTATTTGAAATAAATGGCTTATGAGAGAAAAGTGGTTACTCATAAAGTTCTGTGAAAAGACTGCAAGCTTTACTTTGCACTTTCAGTACTGTCCAATTAAATCTATGTCCAAACTATTTGTTCCACTGTTCTCGACAGATGTAAATTTATGTTTTTACTGAAAATCGTGTTTTGGGACCAGGGTTGTCATGTTTTTTTGCTTGGAACAGGTCTAAAAATATGGTCCTGGACTGAGTTTAAATAATATTAGGTTTTGGAATATGATTCCAAACTAGGGGTGGTTTAGAGGCTGTTTGAAAGCATATTTTTTGAGTTCGGCAACTTAGATGAGACCAGGACTAAAATTTTGTGTGGTGGAAGTGCTTTGATATGCTGCCAAATGCTGAAGAATGTATTGCAAACATTTATGAAAGAATATTTAGACATGTTGATTAGGTTTAGTTAATGCCAGTGTTAGCTGCTTTTTTTGTCTCAAAAAATGCTTCCAATGAAGTGAAACTCTTGTAAAAAAATGACTCCGGTAGGCCCAAGCTTATTGCAGTGGTATGTAGACTAAAATATTTTTGAAATGATTTGATACATTGGCAATTGATTAGTGTAAAGACAAAAAAATGTTTGCCAGGTTTATTGTTTTAACTTAAAGCTAAAAAACGCCTAGCAGTATCTACCTTCTGGAATTTGAATTTCCCATCAAAACCATGCAGTAGCCATAGTTTTCGCCACAGGGAAACTACCCAGTATCCAATGTGTTATGCTGCAACCTAACAGGCTGTTAGTTTTTTTTCTGCAAATTAACAAACATTTTGTGTTCTCTTTTCAAATATTATTTGTACTCTATAATTAGCCTGTATAAGTTAGTGAAAGCAAATCATTGTCCACTTTGCAAATTGTTTTGTGTTAATGATTTTTTCACACATATGTTAACCATTAAATCTAAGTGTAGCTTTTTTATCATAATGTCAATAGAATTTTGATAAACTGCATTCTGTTACCAAAAATTGTGCAATTTAATAATATTTATTGACTATATATATTTCATGTTTTACAGCTTTTGTTATTTACTTTTTTTACCTTGCCAAAAAATTAGAATCTTTTATTATGTCTGATTCTGTTCATGACCTTTCTTCTCTTGATTTAACAAAGCCAAGATGGAGTCAAGAAACATACATTGGTCGGGCAAAGCATTTTTTTACTGGTTTGTTCCTTGTTTCTTTTTAACATTGTTCCTGATGCAGTGCAAACAGCATGAAGCTATGTAAACTTAGTTTTCATATCCCTTAATAAGAAAAAACATTTTATTTGTATTATCTTTAGCAAGTTTTCCATGTTTGGTATTTGATACAAGATGAAATTTCGATGCCACTAGCTTAGTGAAGAAAATCAGAGCAGGTGTTACTGTATTCTCTAATCACAAAAAAGATCATTGCTTCTCTGCTGGTTTGTGGTGCACTTAAATACCGTACATCAAGCCTGCACAACTCAAAGCTTGAAGGGCCAAATTATCAACATAAATTTGTCATAGGGCGCAAAACTATTTTATTTTAATGTAGAGATTTTGTTGTAGTATGGAAAAAATTCTGGAACAACAAATTAGTTCAAAGTTGAGGTTGAGCTTTTGCAACATTTTCTACAATTGAGAAAGTTCTCACGGGCCACAAGAAAAGCTTTCGTGGGCTGTATGTTGTGCAGGCCTGCTGTACAGTGTACATACTTTACAAAGTAACCTTAGCTTGAACAGATCATCTCATACTGATCGCAATCACCATAAATAATTTTTAATAAAAATTGGCATTGGGGTGTTATGCTAACATATCTGTTTGTGAGCATGACCAACTTGTTTGGCTGTCATAGCAAATGTTATATTCGTTAACTAGTTTTCAGTAGTTCACGAACAGTCAGTATCTTGTAAAATCAGTCCTGTTGACACAATGCCTGTATTAAAAACTGTGTAAAACGATGCAATTCTCATATTTGTCAACATTCAGGTATATCTTTGTTGCTTGTGGCGATTTAAACATGTGTACTTTCAAAGTAGTTTGATCCCGATTTCATGTTTGTTTGAATGTACCAAATTTAATATTTGCATTTTATAGTTGATTTTGTCAATAATTCCTGTGTTTACATGGCACATTTGATTCAGATTGTGGCTTTTTTCTTGCTGAGTCATCCTCTTGATCAGGAATTCCCAACTTGGGATACATGCAACCCTAGGGGTGCATTTGCCTATTCTTAAGGTATTTGAGGTTAGCAATAAAAGGGAAAATATATTTATGTATTATTTATTTCCAAATATTTATACATATATCAATGAATAATATTTTTTTAAATCTTTATAATGCTTATTTCTTAAATATATTCACTTCAAGACATAAAAACAGAGTCTATGTTTGTAGTTTTAAAAATCTAAAAGTTTTATTGAAAATTCAGTGGATTTTTGTTATTTTACTCAGCCTTTTTGTCACAAGAAACTTAAGGTTACATGCTCATCTATCAAAATGCTGAAGGGGTACGTGATCAGAGAAAGGTTTGGAACACCTGCTCTAGATCATAGGTTCTTAAACATTTGCAGGCACTCCCCCTTTGGCATTTGTCAGTGGTACTTGCATCTCAGCTAACCTCAAAATCAAACACAAAAAACAGAGCAACAATTTATTTGCCGTTATCCTGCTTCTCTACAATATGTCGCTAGCAAACCATTTCTCCCTTGCGTACCTTCCATGCCACCACGAAGGGTGCACCCCCAGTTTAAGAACCTAGCCTCTAAATAGATTGTGGCTTTTAGTGGCCTGCTGTTTGCGAGGTGGTCCAAAATTTGAAAGCCACAATGGATTGTGGCTGATATGCAAGTGGTTACAAGATTGTAGACAATGTTTGCCACAGTTTTTGGATGGCCACAATCGAGGAAGACACCATTACTAAGTGTCATGTAAACACAGCAAATGTTTCATCAGTATAACTTTGTACAATTGCAATCAGGGTTGCAGAGTCGGAGGTAAAATATTCAACTCCGACTCTGTCCTTATATAAAATTTCTGACTCCGTTTCTAAAATTTCCGACTGTTACAATAAATGGAAATTCTGGTGCACAGCAAGAACTCTGTTTCAACAAAAGTTTCAAAAGAAATTGTACCATTTCAACAGGAAATGCCAATTTAGGAGTGTGATGTAACAAATGATCCAATTAGACATCCAGAGTCTGACAAAAAAATCCGACTCTGACTCATGATGTTGTCAGGAATCTGACTCCACCAAAAACCTCCGACTCTTTACGACACCACAACCCTGATTGCAATGGTGCCAAAGCACTCTGAAAAGTTTAATGGAGCTCAATCCTAGTGCATAGTTTATTGTTTGACTTTTTGAAAATGGTTGATCAAGGTTCATTTACGCAGGGTGTTGAGTCGTAACTCAAAATTCAGGCTCTGGCTCCAGCTTAGACATCTAAAGCGTTTTGTCTCCAGCTCTGAAATGACTTGGTCTGTCAGTGAAAACTGAAAACCCACTGTATTATTTGTGCAATTACGTTAATACATCAGCATCGAATAGATGAAGTGTCATGGAATGACACATTTGATGGACAGTAGTGTGCGAAAAAGTTTGAGAAGCACTGTTCTACAAACAAACAAGGAAAATTTTACTATAAATTTTACACATCGCAGTCCATGCTCGCCCTGCAAGACATTAACTCACTTGCCCCACAAACCAGGGCTGTGGCACCAGAACCCAAAATCAGGCTCCGGCTCTAAAAGTTTTTGACTCTGGCTCCATTCATCCAAAATTGCATGGGCTCCCGCCCTGCATTTACGTTGGTTTGTTCTTAAGAGTTTTGATACCAGTTTAGCTTTAGCAAACTTGTTTTACTTTCATTTTTAGAGCGGCTGTTTGGCAAATTAAATCAAAAACAACAACAAACTACTGTAAAAATTAGGGAAGAAAAATTCTAATGATGATGTTCAACAAAAGTTATTTTTGGCTTTAAATTACTGGATAGTGACAAATGCCTCTCCTCTGTTTCAAGAAAAATTGCTGTGTTGCTTGTGCTATAAGCCATGGAAAATGCTTTTTTCCCCTTTTTCTACTTGGCATGCTTCCGCAACATAAAGTCTTTGTTGTTCCCTGGAAACAGCTGGCAATGCATGATAAGAAATACAGTTTTTTTTCCTAGAATAATTTATGAGATCTTTTTTCAAAATTTTGTCTGAGATGCAGGATAAAAACAAGTTAATGTAGAAAGCTATTTTTGAAAACTATTGGTGTAAGTTTATAGCAATAGGTTTGTTTTTGTATATAAATTTAATGAATTTTTATGTCAAAATCTTTGTGTCCATTTGCAGTTACAAATCCTGCAAACCTGCTGCTTTCTGGTAGTGACTTGGAGAAGGCCAAGGAATTGTACTTCAAGTCTGTGTAAGTTCATTTATTTTTTGAAAACAAGTCAACTATGTCGCATTACTGTTGGTTCTTTAAGTCCATTGCATGTGTGATCCTGATACAAAACTCTTACCACACAGCTCCAGAGCCAACACAAACAAGGTGTGTTGAAACAAGGCAACAGGGCAAGTATTCTTTCAAAATAGATATATAACATATAATGCCAAACCAGAACTTGCTAGCCAAATTTTTGTTGAGCAATTTTTTACAAGGCCACCTGAAACAGGAGCTGTCGCTTGTTTTCACTGAGTCTAGGTTATATATGCTCAAGTAAGGTGGGTGTAAATAAAGTTTCAGTTTACACAAGAATGTGGCCAAGTGTGCTTTAATGCTGGTTAGTGTATCTTACGTGACATCTTGATTTACTGTTTCACAACACTCAACAGTGCATGCACGGTCCACCGTCTCCATCCCAAACAACTGGATGACACACATAATTTTGAAAAGTAGGATTTTACAGTGTTCTGTTCACAGAAAACTTTCATTGAAACCAGTCTAGCTTAATCTTACCTGTCTAGTCAGTTAAAGTTAATTGAAACTTAACCTTACTGTGTTTAATGCCATGAACATCACCAGGATTTGAGAACTGTGTGGAAGAGAATTCATCAGCAGTTTTTATGTAACTCAGTACATATAAAAATGCTAGGTACATCTTAATAAAAGCCTTGCTTGTGTACCCTTGGCTCATTAAGATAAACAAGTATTATGGAAATTTGATTAGTTTTCTAAACATTTCAAAATATGTTCAAATATATTTTTAAAGAAGTAAAAAACTCTATTTATAAAAGCACTAAATGCACATTTCACAGAACAGACTTGACATACTCTTGGGAAATGATTGCAATGCAATCATTTTTGACATTACACCGAAGGAACTGAAGCAGATTTCAAGAAAATTTTGGACAGCAGTGTGTTTTATTATATATCTGTGTTCACAAAACTTTGGTCTATGTAGATCATAATACCTGCTCTCATCATGATCCAAACTCACTCAGTTGGGTGTTTTATTTAATTTTAAGTAAGTTTTTTTTGTTACGATTACAAAACAGCAAAGCAACATGGAAGCTAACACTGCTAGAATGGACTCGCAACCAGGATGCCAAAAAAACCCTGAAGCTGTCCAGTCCAGGTGCCCCAAAACTTTCTTAAATGAAACACATTGCCACAATGTATTAGCACATTATAAGCATCTCACAACACCAAAATACAATGTACAAAGCATACAATTCACAAAAAAAGCATACAAAAGCATACTGCATCTGGAGAAGACAGATGCAAAAAGTAAGTATGGGTCTGTTCATAATATGACAAGAGACAATCCCTATATGTTTGCAGAAGGTAGCATGCGGTAAGGTTTTCAGACTCTTGTTCTATTTCTGTCCAGAGTGCAGCCCCTCTAAAAGAACTGCTTTTTCCAGGATTTGTAGAAACCCTTGGTATAAAATAATTTTGGTTGTCAGTGAATCTGGTTTTATAAGAATGAACACCAGAAATATATTTTTAAAAATTGTCATAGATTTTTGGCAATGCACCGTGATGTAGTTTTTGATGTATGATACAACACACCGTGTTGTATGATTTAGAATTATTTACTGATAATTTATTTAAACACATTCATCTGTCTACTTTAAGAAGTTCACAGTCAACCGAAAATTTCACGCCATTCAAATTTTTGTCAGATGTAACAAACTTTGTTAAAATTCAAGTATGGCAGTAAGTAGAAGATGTGTTTGCAATTAAGTATAATTGATATGTAAATAGATGTGTCACTTTGAATTCTGATTCAAGATAATGTTCGTCAATCAGCGTTTTGCAGCGAACCAGTGCCTGAATTTTCTACTCCCCACTTTAAGCATGCGTGAAGCTGCAATTAGATAGGGTTAACGCCTCACTGTCTGCTATGTTTTTTTAATTGCTCCTTGCCATGTCTGTAGACACTCTATGTTGGTGACTTTGTTTTTACTAATGCTATTTTCTCATTAGGTCTGCTGTTTGGTTACTCGTGGCTGGATTACAAAATCAATGTTTTTAAACTTGCAATGAAGGTATCATCAGGTAGTGAGAACATTTCTGCCAAGCACGCATTGCAAGGCTACTTGCAAAAAGTTCGTGTGGCTGGAACTTTGTTAATGTATTGCTCATGTATGCAAGTGACTTCTCATACCCGTGCTGTTAATGATGCTTAGGAGCTAAAAGAGCTGTATTGTTTTTTCTACAATAACATCATGATAAGAAAACCGCGTGCAGTGTGGTGTCTTTAAAACAGAGAGTGGCGAAGTAGTTCTGGAATCAGCAACGCGAAAACCACTGATTTAAATGAAGTATATCGGACGTTTAAAAAAAAAACTGTTTTAATCGTTAGCAGTAATTAATTGTTCTTGTCTTAAACTTTTGTTTTATACGCAGCAAAAAATGCTAAATAAGTTTTAGTGGCAAAAGTTTTGGGCGACCCACGTCCTCCTGAGTGACTTCTCTCTGTTCTACATGGTAACGTTACATTTACGAATGATAGACACGATGCAAGTTCAAGCGCTCCCCGGTTTATCTAGATTCTAGATAGATGCTTTTAAACTATTTTCACAAGTTTTAATTTGCAGCAACGGAGAGCCTCTACCTTCAGGAATTTCTGAAGAGGACCTTTGGAAGGCGAAGTATCAGTATGACAGTGCGTTCCACCCCGACACCCACCAAAAAATGTTCATCCTTGGCCGAATGTCGGCTCAGGTTCCGATGAATATGACGATAACTGGATGTCTGATGACTTTTTACAAGTAAAATCGAAACTCACAATCAATACTCTATCATTTTCTTTATTAACGCGTTGCCAATCTCTGTAGATCAAAGCCTGAAGTCATTTTCTGGCAATGGGTGAATCAGTCCTTCAACGCCATCGTTAATTTCACGAACAGAAGCGGAGAAGCGCCTATCAGTACTAAGTAAGCCTTGATCAATTTCGTGAACATAATAAGATCAATCAGCAATGTCACTGTTTGTGGAAAGCATGTCTTAGGGCGTTGTACCTGAAAATACGCAAGATTTATGTAGATGAGGTGAGAAAGTTTAATTTATGGTGGTGTTCGGTCTTCTATTATTCGGAGACAAAATTGAATGGAAGATCGTTCTGTTGTTCAGTTCATGAAATGATGGAAAAAAACGGTTGTTGCAAGTTTGAAAATAGGTTCGTAGAGAATCAGTCAACTCTTGGCTTCTCAGTGAGCGGTCGGGCTTCGAACGTGGTTGCTTTCTATCAGCTTGAGCTGTTGTTCCTCTATAAACGTGTCCATCGTCGCGAAGCAGCGTCCTATTCCAGCAGAAAGAGGTGATGTCCACGGTGGTGGATGAGAATAGAGTTCGACAAGTTACTTCCAGACAAGTTGAAGAAAAGTTACAAAAACTGTGTTGCCTGGCAGAAAGATTGTATGCTTCCGTTTTTCTTGTGCCCACTGCCCATCCACATTAACACAAACACTCAAATAAAATTAATGATGTTTACATGGAGGAGGAGGCGTTTAGAAAAAGGTCTCGGGTGAATGAAATCAAAAAACTGGGTGCTTACGTTTTGATGGATGGAAAATATGTGACATGAAGTTAGAAGGTTATTTGAATAGGGGTACAGATTAAGTGTTTTGTCTTTTCCAAAGAGGACATGGAAAACAACAAAATATTTCCGATCTTGCACACCATGTGGACGAATACGGTATTTTCCATTGGAAACGTGGCAGGGCTAGGACGAACGCGAAACATGCAGAAATGAATACGATCAAGGAAAATTAGACCACACAATTACTATAGTATGAACACATTACGCATACAATACCTTGTATTCAGAGCAACATACTTTTACTTATATTAATCAACTGTTCCTTTTACCAGTGTTTTCCAACCTTTTTTTGCCACGGTGCACATGCAAGTTGCAACTCAATTTCCTTCACGCGGCTCCTCAAAGCTATTGAATGAAACCTAACTAATACATTGAAGCTGCGAATTCATATGTCTACTGTACATTTTATTATACCGCAGTCACTGCAGGATGATTCCAAAGGGATTGCTGCATAAGAGACGGGTACACAAACGTGCTACGCTGTACCTAGAGTAGACCAAGAACAGGCTTGCCAATCGCATTTCAAAAAAGCAGGGTTGGTCGTATTTGGAAGGTTCAACAAAGTCGTTCTCAGCTTTGAAAATTTCGCGGCACAGGATTGGGAAACACTGCTGTACACGGTAACTAAGAAGCTTCGCCCTTAGGGAGGGCAGCAACCCGATTCTCTCTGGCCCTTCGCACCATCCCACTCCCTCATACATGCTATGAATTGGTCTACTTGGAACTTATCACAGCAGCATACAGCGATGCAAAGTATCGTATTAACAGTGTTGCCATCATCTATACGTGATACTGATTATTATATGTGTTCTTCACTATTTCCTCATATTTACGCTTGTGTTCTTTCAAAGTACCGTGGTAGCGGCATCTGTGCGTATGTTTTTTTCTACCGCTACACGTTTATGTTTGTGTTCTTTCAACTGTCTGCGTGCGTCTTCCTTGTTAGCGCCTTGTTTGCGTGAGTTGTACTTTGTTGTGTGTGGTTGTGAAGGCACAACAATTAACTCCTAGCTTGTTTCACCTTTTGTGCATCGTAAGCAGCAGATGGTTCGTGGCATCCAAGCAGTTTCCTGTCGAACGCTGACCCGCTTGACGCTGAAATAGACGCTGTGATGTCATAGAATGAAACGTATTATTTGTGTGACGACACCGATTTCACGACTCACTTGCCTGAATAAATTCCCAACTCTGGGCGCTGTGATTGTCTTCATGCGACTTACTTTACCAGCAGTACCACTTTACGTGCTCCCTTTTGTTTTATAGACGTCTGCTAACTTCATACGTTCTGGCAACAGGAGGTGCTGTTGCCACAGCTCTCTCGCTGAATGCGCTAACGAAGGTACTGGCATGTTTAATTTTCTGTACCACCAGTGCAATTTATTGTTTCTTCTGAAGATGGCCTGTGACTAAGTTGAAACGTCAAACAAAATAATTTGCTTTCGATATTTGTGGCTATACTTTTCAGCATGTTTAATTTGTTCATCCATTTTAATTCATCTGTTTGTATTCGGTTCCGTTACTGCGTTTCGTCGAACTCCCAAGGGTTTTAATTGATAAACAAGCCAGTTGACTGCATTGTCTCACGCTTTTATCGCAGCGGCTTTTGTTGTTCGTGACGTCTGAGGCCAGTTGCAGTGGTCTTGTCTGTCGCGTTTACTTCTTTCTAGGCGCAGTGCCGCAGTGTATCAATGCTGTTTACTAGGGGAGAAATAGTGCTAATTTAAGATTAGAGGAAATGATAATTTGTGACGGATTTTTTATTCTATTCAGAAACTTCCGTCTTTGGTTGGCCGTTATGTCCCATTTGCAGCAGTGGCTTCTGCAAACTGCATCAACATACCGATGATGCGAAGCAGGTATGAACGACCGGCTAGACTGTTGCATGTCATACTGGCACTCGCCGGCTTGTACTGCCAATAACAATTAAACTTGTTGTTACGCAGAAATGTTCTTACCATAACATAAAAAACAGGCTTTTGAGGCCGTTCTTGTTTCATGTCCAGTGCGGGAAATTTGAATTCCACGTGACTATGTTCGTAACAATGCGTTTTTCTGTTGAAATGTTAGTAAGTTACAAGGTGTGTGACATTTAACGCCGCAGCGCTAGTCACGTCATTACTGACAAAAAACGATTTGTCTTTCCAAACGCACTACTGACTGCGCCCTGAACCAGTAGCCTGTTTAAGCTAGAGTTGAGAGGCAGAGACGAACTTATCGGCCTCGGAGCTTCATGAACGTGTGCGATGATAACGATTGAAAACACATGTGTTGAGAAACCATAAAAATTATTGGCGAAGGGGGCGTATGAATACGGTAATATTCGAACCGCTTCTTTTGCGAACACCAGAAGCTTTGTTCGTTTTCGCTGCAGGTCAGAGCTTGATAATAATTTCTAAATCTTTAGTGGCAGAGATGGACAAGTTTCCCCCCATATTTTACTATCTAGCTAACGCGATACGAGTGTCCGTGGCACTGGAAAAAGTTTGTTTTAGCCCCCCAGTCGTGAAATGAAATTTCATTTTTTTTACACTAGAACAGCTATGTCCAACCAAAATTGCTTACTGACCCAAAAATTATGTCACAATCTTAACCAGGGCCGTACTAATGAATGCCACGCAATGAAAGACTTACTTTGGTCTTAGCAAACTAAATTTAGTTTAAGCTAATGTACTGAAAGCGTTCGAATCCTAACTGCCATGGTAACGACTGTTTGGCACCTTTAACCACTCCGTAAGTGTGATTTCATAGGCAAGTTTCTTGCCAATGGAACAAGGGTAGACATCAGAAAACTAGCAAAACGTTTTGCGCCAAGGTGTCAGTGGACATACAAAAATCTCCAAACACGCAGTACGGACGTGATAAAGTGGTTCTGAGGACAACCTGCATCAAAAACGTCAAATTTAAGATTATTAAAGTAAGGACTGGTTGTCAGTATGTAGTCTACTTATACTACAGCGAAAACCTAAACTGGACCGCACAAAACCTTTGACTGGGCCACATGCAGGCCGCGGTTGGACATACCCGTAATTACACTAGAAATAGCGCCTGCTGACGCCTACAATCAATGCGCCTTGAAGATGTTCCCTTCATCACTGCTACGATGACCAGCTCGCTAGTTTGACGTTTCGCTCCATTCTATTAGAAACTAATTTCGTTTCGTGACAAAATCAAATTTAAACTGTTGGTATGATTACTTCCTGAAATTCACGATTCCAGTCATATTTAATTGTCCGAAGGTAAAACTTTGCGTAAGGATTGCGTTACTGCTGCCACGATCAAAAATGAAGGCTCACGCATAGAATGAGATATAAAATGAAACTAAATGTTTTGGCGTCAGTGTGAAGATCATTATTAACAAACGTTTTCTGGGTATGTTGTGGTCAACACGTGTTGCTGCAGAAGCTTGAAATAGAACATACGAAGGGAATTTGTGAAAGAGGAAAACGCAAGCAATTATTGTTGTGTATAGTTTATAGGCTAAAGATAGTTTTCACATTAGTTTGTATTACACCAAATGAATGCTCAAGTGCCACCCGTCAACGCAAACTTAAAGTAATTAACAGTCAACTTTTTAAGTTTAAGGCAACTTGCCTCCTGTCAATTCTTGTTCACATTTCCACCTCGATTAACGATTTTCGATATTTGAAGAGTGAAGCTTCGTCAATCCCCATACGATATGTTTTGTAGCGTTTCTACGCGAAGTTTTTTCCTGAACGCGCATCACCAGTGCTTTGCTGTGTCTTACTCGATACGACAAACAAGCGGCTTAATTTTTGCCTTCTCAGGGAGTTAACAGAGGGAATCCCTGTGGCAACCGAGTCTGGGGAGCGTCTGGGAAGTTCCACGAAGGCTGCAAAGAAAGCGATTTTCCAAGTGACGCTGTCGCGAATAGGAATGGCTCTGCCCGGCATGGGTAAGCCTTATCGTTGACAACGGTTCTGTTGTTATGGACGTGTGATATGATTGCCACCAATGGTATCTTTGCTTTCTGCAGTGCAATGTATGACTACAGCAAAAGGCTTTGCGACTCATTTGTTTTTTTCCCTCAACTGTGTATCGTTCAACAAACTGTGCATAGTTTTGTCCTAACGTTGCTTATTACTCAGCCTTTCAAGCTGCGAAACCGAGGCAAAGCATGGCTGCTCTATAAATTCTGGCTGTTCTCTATAAATAACTCGACATTATGCTGGGTTTGCATTCTCATCGTATTTTATTGTCGCCCAACCTTTCGGCGCTGCACAGTTGGCTCGANCGCCACGCAGCAGTGGATTCCCACTCACGTAAAAGCATCAGACCACCGATCAGCTGCAGATGATATTGGGTTTGAACAACAACCCAGTGCCATCACTGGAATAAACACTGGGCGCCATCACCAACCTTGTCCTTTCATGAAGGGCGTGGTCTACCAGTCATTTAACCGATATAGTCTGGGCGCTTACTTTTGTTGGCTTTCAGATAATTCTATTTGAATAAGATGTAAGGACTGACGATGCGTAGTGCTACGTGAAATCGATTTCCTGTTCAAAATTTGCGATAGATTCCTTGCCTGTTCCACCTGTGGAGTGAAGTTAATTGAACTTGTCTACGTTGNTACGCACTTGTCCGTAATTTGGGTGAAACGATGCAGATAAGTAATTTCTTTGCTAGTAAGGCTCCAGCTACCAGCAATGAATAAGGTGGTCTCACCTCGTTTGGAATCATCAGATAACCGGCCGACCGTCTAACACAGTGTTTTTCAACCTTTTTGCTGCAGCAGAACCTTCAGCAAATGTTTGCATTCCTCATGGAACCCTATGCAATGATCCAAATGTCTATATTGCTACAACGGCATAGAACTGCGGTTGGGAATTTCGTCCCAGGCACTTTCGGCGGAACCCCTGGCAGCAACTCGCGGAACGCTGAAGTTCCGCAAAACCCCGGTTGAAAAACACTGGCCTGACAAATAAAAACTGCGCTGCTCGGGCAAGGGGTTATTGCGCAGTTTTTTTTCCTGTATCAATGGTGCTTTTTGTTCATAATTAATCTGCCCAAACTGCAGGGGTTTCCAAAGTGGGGTACATGTGCCGCCACCGCCAGTAGTACATTGTGTCTTGAGTGAATATTCCTACCGCATTATTTTTTTGTGAGTATAATTAACTAAATTTCGATGTGGTACATTTTCCACACATTATCACTACTTGTCAACAATTCACCAAAGTTGTAATATTAGATTTACGCTCATGTGCCATTGGCTAAGACACTTTGCACTGATCACCTCTGCAAGGTTGATTCAACGTTTTAAAACAAGTAGCAAATTTATGGAAGACAACATTGTTTTGGTAGCGATTAGTGCTACAGTGCGCCTTGTCGGAAAAATGAAGCTAATTAAAGAATCAAAACGTGATTACCTTCACTGTACTATATTGAGCACTAAACAAACTGAAATTTCTACAAAACCATTCCATGAAGCTTGTTCTTCATGACTAAACAAGCTTCAGGATTTTCAAAAAATACCACTATACCTCTCTTCTTCGTTTGTGGTAATGGTTTAATCATGCATTATTGTGACTCAAATCACGAAGCAACACGAATGCAGCAAGAGAAAAAACAACAGCATTAAAGAGCAGAAATTAAATTTATGTTGATGAAAATACAAAATATCAGAGTCTTAATGTTTAGCGAATTAATGATTGTGTTCTGCCATGTTTGAATCACAAAGGGTTGGCGAAACACCATATGGGTTAAACTCTCGGCCAGCTCTGTTGCTAGCACAAATTAATTTTTAACTGAAGACGCTTCATAAGTAGTTTATTTCTTGTCTTGACTTTAACTGCAGTCATGCTGTGATTGGCAGAAATGTGTTTCGCTGGAAGAGAATAGGAATTGAGTAGACTTTGAAAACGCCTAATCATGGCAGTCAGTTTGTCAATCCAAACGAAGAAGAGAGTTGAGCGAATAGAACGGCAGAACCGTAGGGAAGCTTATGAAAAAAGTATCTTTAGAGTCATTTGCAGCAATCATAGTGTTACGTGTACGAAAAGCACTAATATCCTATGGTGGGATATGCGATAAATGCAACAAATGAATGTTAGGATAAGGGTCTAGAATGATTTTGGAATCGGCGTATGACCTGCTTATTATCGAGCGAAGAAGAAAATATGTTTTTGCTCTCACTGTTAAACACGCGTCATCAAATCTTATTCACTTGATTGCGCAGCAAATGATGGATTAACTGAGGAGTTGCATGTCNCGTTACCGAATGGATTTTTAAATAAAATTCACTTTTTCGTGAAGCTGAAAGGTCACGTCGTCGAGTATGCATTTCACTGACTCATATCTGATTTTTCTTTCCAACGCCCTGGGGTTCGAATACTTCGCGTTTGCAACTGTGTTCACCTTGGTTTTTTCACCACCTTGCCACTAACGTCGGCCGACTCCGTTAACACGAACCTCATGGCATCAGTATTCTGATTTAACGATGTGGTTAATTTATTTGGTGTAAAACACTTGCACTGAGCAGCCATGTGGACCGGGCCTGAGTAACCTCCAGATCCTGTCCACATTTCGTGTATACACTACAGGGTTAGCTGGAGATGTTGCATTCGGTTCCCATTCTCAAAAACCTTTTGATAAGAGCGTTCGTTTTTTTCAGCTATACCTCCGTTGATTATGAATCGACTGGCTCAAGGAAAATTTTTAAAGGTATGCTCATGATCGTTACATTTGACCAAATAGTGAAGACAGGAAAGGCATTACAGCCAGTCTTTATTTCTGCAACAGGCATATCCATGGATGAATGCACCGATTCAAGTGGGTATCGTGGGAGCCTGGTGAGTGTGTTCATCTCATTGCCGAAATACTTCGATAGACGTAGTTTTAATATAAACTATGTTATGTATTTAATTGTAAACCCGTTTTTTTTTCATTTCAGTTTGGTGTTCGCCACTCCACTTTGCTGTGCACTTTTCCCTCAACGAAGGTGAGTTCTGTCGCGACGCAACACGCGAGTATTTCATTGCAGCAAATTTTTCCGTTGCCTGTTTCGAATATTTCGATGCGGGCCGATTGACTGTTGTTTGGTTTTGATTTCAAGCTGATGCTCACTGGAATGCTGGTCTTGCAAAAGTTTGCTTAGAAGTGCTTGGCCGCAGAAGATTAAGAGTGCGTTTTCAGTAGTGAATAATTATATTTAGGATTTGCACTTGGCCTGTGATGTTATAAGAGATATGTCACCAAATCTCATACTGTAGAAAAATCCAATCATCAGTGTCAGTTAACAGTGCGCCTGTTTGATTGTATTGATTTCCAAAAAATAAAAAACAAAAATAAACACACACAAACAACTTTTGTAGTACTTAACAGTGCAGTAGGATTGAAATTATCATCTTTGGTAGGGTTGAGAACCTGGCAGCTACTTAAACCCCAGGGTGAAACACAAGGGAATCGGTATTGATTCGAGTTGTGTTTGCACTTTTAGATTTTCTTTGCGACAACGTCTTAACTATCAAAATTTCTGTCGATCTCATAGTGATCTTTCATGTCAGTAACGTTGTGAATCTCACAGACGAAGAGATTATTTATAATGTTGATTTCGAGTTTTTGCTGCTCTCCAACCGCTGCTGCAATTGGCGAAGAAACCCCCGCGCCGTTGTGAATTAGTGTTTCTTGCTTTATTTTGCGGCCGCCTCGTTTCTGGATCCTCCCTTTTTCATTTTTTTTATTTTGTGTTGGTTCGACCGTTGCCAATATTGTTGTGGTGTTTTCAACTCTAACAATGATGCGCACTTCCCAAATATTATCCAAACGCGACGTTCTGTTTGGCGACAGCTCATGGTCGGAAACAAAAAATAATATTAAAGTTCTGCTTAAATTTTCTCTGTGACTTGTCCGATGCTCGGCTGCAACGGCAGTAGTTCACGCAATGAAAATATGTTTCTTCGCTCAAAGCATTTTTACTTGACAAGGCAGCAAAGTGTCAAGTTTTACCTCGCCAATGCATTGACCCAGAATTCGACCGCCACACAAACGCCGTGCGGTTTCTGTAATCCTGGAAGTGTCATTGTTTTCCAGCTTTTGACGTTGGCNACACACNCGCTTTCCACACGCGCGTCTGGCATTCACTTCAGTCCGATCGAAATTCGAGACGCCAACACTATAGCACCTGTNTACCCTACTTTTTCGCTGACGGCCGGGACTGTTTATTCAAGCGTGACAATTCCCTTAGACACATGACGCTGGAACTCTGCTGGTGCGAAACGGTGCTGAGCTGAGGTCTGTGGGCCAAGGTCACGCACAGGTGAAGATGCCACGCGTCACCAGTTCGATTGGCCTAGGCGTGCAGTCACCAAAGTTGATCGGGTGAAAGAATAGACGGCACAGGTTAATAATATCGATACCACACATTTTTTTTCTGGTGTCTGCAAAAACCTGTTGAATATGACACTGACAGACCACAACTGAATATCACAACCTTCGTATTGCCACTTTCATGCAAATTTTACGGTAAGCTGCAGCACATGTTCAGTTTTGCACACGAACATTATTATTGTTTTACTCAAGCTGAGTCAAAATGGTGGGCCCCCGAAAAATCCTGTTGACCTTGTCTCGTCGACGACTACATTCCGACAGTCAGCGAATTCATCCAATTCTGAAGTTGATGTCCAAATTATAGTTTAGTATAGAGTCACAGACAATTTATGATTGGATTTGAATGTGTGTTGATCATCAAGCACACATGACCAGCTCTTTGCTTCTTTGTAAAATAAAATAAATGATTGGATGCCGTTTTTTTGGTATGTAGTTCCAAACGTCAATGATTTTTAGCTCAAGAATGCCGCTTAACTCGTATAATTACATATAGACTTGTCGACGTCAGAAGAATGATAAGTGAAGTACTAGAAAAACATTTGACTCCGGTCACTGGAACTCTGTCACCGACTTCTCTATACTTGTGAATTTTTAGTGCAGCAAGAACCTCGCTGGCTGAAACGATCAAACAAAGCCACGCAGTTATGGAACGCCTTCGGTTTTCTTGTTTATTCGATTACGTTCAAGCTGCCGAGTGTTGATCCCCCCTTTCAAGAAAAGTGAAGGCGCAACACGTAACCTTTCCTTTTATGTGTAATGATTGCTGCCATGTCAGCTCGCGCAGCAGACACAATGCAAGGCCTCTCCTACACAAGTGCACCCGTGGTACCCCCGTTTTCGCAAAAGTCGCTGCGTAAACGGAGCGACCGGTTGAATGTTTCGACTTTGGAAACTTGAGGTCTGCACGTATGCAGCATTTTGCCATAATTTGGTGATTGGCAACTGAAAAATCGCTCGCCGGGAAAGAGCACCAACTGGTTGAGCAAGCCAAACGATATTCCCTGTGTCTTGTGGTATCTCTTCGGCCAACTGCTCCGTTTCAATCGTTGTTAGACGTTTGCGTCCAAAAGAACGCAGAACTGTCGGCAGATCGCCCCTGGAGAAAACGAGCAGGACGAACGTGTTGGACTAAGAGGTCCTGCAGATAAAGATTAGAGGC
>JGI24021J15306_10003582_pt1 | contig 17604 bp, 9 predicted proteins | sample Ectturendosymbi1_FD_15306 | JGI IMG/M metagenome (IMG submission 15306)
CTTGCATTTGGCCCCGCATCTGCTAGGGCCGGCCCTGATCAGCAGTCACTGTCTCGTTGCATTTCCTACCAAGATGTCTACGTTCATCAGTCACATGCAACAAAACACCTACCAACTTAACTTTAATAGGTGAAGGGTGCAAGGCACTGCACGGTGCTGCCATTGACTCGCCACCAGTGCAGCATTCAGTGTGAAAGCAGCCACGTGGCCCACTGCCCAAGCAAGCGGAAATGGGCGCCGCAGGCCACTCCAAAAGTACAGAAACCGAGTATAAACGAAACCAAACTGAACTGTCTCCGCTTAATTAGTATGATCAAAACTGAATCTCCACAATTTCCCGTGAAAAACTCGTCCAGCTTTCGCTGTCTAGCTCAATGTTGGCTGACGTGGGTCTCTTACGTACATAAACATAGCAGACAACTTACCGCTATCTGGCAAAAATGCATTGATTGAGCGTAGTCCATTAGCTCAAGGTATTATGACCTTACAATGCAACTGTGCAATACCTCATTCCGTTAACTGAGACAACGCAGCTTAGTATCAATTACTTCGTATTTGTACGCTGCGCATCAACAAACTACGACACTCAGCTCCAAAGCAAAAACTTCGGCATAATACCAGCTATCTATAGCTTGTAATGAATGACTGACTTAACGCGTTCATGACTTTTGCACAACGATTCAATATTTGCAGTCCAAAAATTGGGAGGGCAACATTACCTCCCTCCCCCTTGTCTACGCGCCTGCTTGCCCATGTTACTTTGGTCGTTGGCAAAGCCAGGAAGTGTTACTTTTGCCAGAAGAACCCATGACAGGTTTTTTAAGGTGTTTTAGGGACCCGATTCGGGTCCCTAGAATTGAAAATCGGATCCCTAGAATCAGAAAAAATTATCATCGAGTCCCTATAATCAGAGAAATCGGGTCCCTACAGGTCCGTACCGGGTACCTAACATTTTCCTTAAAAAAAACACCTGAAGTTGAACATTAGGCCTAAAGGTCCTCTACGTTTATGCTGGCGAAGAAACATTTCCTCTAAAATACAACCTACAACCTGTTGTGTTCTTATCCAGGAAACCACCTGATGGGCAGAAAATATCCCAACAAAAAATCTTTTACCGATTATTCAAGGACCCGCCGAGTGGTCGAAAATGCGTTTGGTATCACTCCATGATTACGCGTGTTTCATTGCCCGCTCAGAGCCAGTCCACGAGACGCCGACGTCACTTTCGAATACGCGTTGGTCTTGTATAACTTCCTGAGAAAGGAAGTATAACTTCCTGGCGTCCAATACATTGGCAGACAAACTGCTGACTGCGAGGATATTAGCTCGTGGTTTCATTCGGATAGAAGAAGAAATGACAGTAAGCGAGCAATCGGTTACTTGCGATGCGCCTCTCAGGGAGGCCTAATGCTTTGAGAACAAATGAAGTAATAAACCATGTTAAAATAGTGCCGGATTAACAATATTCGCAAATGTAGCAATTGCTACAGGTCCCGCGCTTTTGGGGGCCCAGCGGTCCTTTGTATGCCCTATATTTTGCACATGATATACAGACACTTTATTCGCTGAATATCAAAGTTTTCATTTTGTCTGGGAATTTGCTTCTGCATGAAAATGCTTTTCACAATGTAAATTGCTTGAAGTTATTTGATGTTAATTTGTTCTTTTCCTACGCAATAAAGTTGTTCAGAAGCCCCTTTTGGCACATTTGCATGTAATTTTGTTTCCTTAATCTGGCACTGTGTTAAAACACTATTTCTCAAGTGATCTCGGTTCTGTCTCATGACAGAATAAAAAAGGGTAAACCGTGCGGATTGAACGTCGGATGTAGAAAGCTGTTTGCGGATAGTCTAATGCTGACTTCTTGTACCGTTTTTGTCAATAGAAAACGCGGAGTAGCAAAGAAAAAATGTTCAAAATTGAAGTTGCTATATATTCTTCACGATGCTGAAATGTCAATTCCATTATTTTCAATTGAAACCAGGGGCGTGCAGAGCTCTGGTATGCCAGGGGAAATTGCTTGATTGTATGTCCACTTAAAAAATTGTAGTATTGAAGAATGTGACAAATACGGGCCTTTGAAATACGTAAAACCTTGTGTTGACAAAAAACAAATTTCGAACAACTGAATTAAATCTATTTTAAACGTATTTTTTGTTTTTGAAGCGTTACTTTTTAATAATTTGTTTTATTCTGTGGTCCTGAGGCATCTGTTTATAAGCAAAATTTTTCCAGTAATGGTTAGGCATTGAGGAATTTGATATTGCATTTATTCATGCAAATACGTATCATATAGACCCACCAAAATAAGATAGTACTTGCGAAGCATGCTGGGAGATATAGTGGTCTAATATTTCTATCATGAATAGTTTCTGATATTGTACAATCATGAAGTTTGATGCACTGCTGCCGTTTATATTTTTTGAAATAAAAAAAATTGCTATGGATGTTGTTTCGTAAAAACAAACAAAGAAAACGATGGCAATCCTTCATCTCTCTCTAGGGCACTGAGACATACTTTGTTTGCATGCCCCCTCAGGCAAATTACCTCGTAACAAGCAATTACCTCGTAACAACATGCTGCAAGTTTTACCGCCTCTGAAGGCATGCGCAATAACATACTGCATGCACTGTGAACGCTGGATTCCCGCCCATTGTGACGCAGCTATAACATGATAGCCAACAGGGCTGGCCCTAGCAGGAGCGGGGCCCAATGCAACACACAGGCGCGATTCCCCTCTGGATCAATGGTGTTGTGACGACATCGTGCTCAGTCAACCGTGCTACGACCTTTGTGATTAATGTTTTAGCAAAATAACTATTTGAATATCAAAATAGACGGCAAATTATTGGGGCTCATACGTAGATATCAGCACTTACGTTTTTGGAGAGGCGTGGCTCATGTGTCCCCTAGCTACGTCCATGTTTATGACTAATAGCACGCTGCTGTGGTGGACATTAGGCAATGTACTGCTACTAGTCGTAATCAAGTTGAAAGCTGTGAAGGAAGCTTTGCAATGGAGTTCTGACCGGCTGGCGCAAGCGCGAAGTTACGCCAATCAAACCTAACTGACAGGTGAATTGACCTTACAATGCTAGTGGCGTGACCAGCCCAAAATGTTGGGGGGCCAAAACTTTTGACATTAGGTTTAGGCGATCAACAGTAAATCAACAGGATTTGCCAATAGGCCACTTTGGTTTAAGTCTAGAGCCTCAAAATCCCATAGCGCCAACGGCTTCATATGTGCAGTGTGTTTGGTTGTTTTGAGCACATATAAGAAAATACACATGTGAAACTTATAAAAAACGTAGGCCATGTGCTTTGCCAAATGTTTAACTGTGACGTTTTCGGTTGGTTTGCCTGCAAAAGTTAATAGTTGTTTTCCCGCCAGCCAAGCGCGATTTCCACAATTCTGTGTCATTGAACTCTGTTGCGTCGAAGGCAGCAACAAGCGCGGTGATCGTGAGGCTCTCTGGTAATGATTTAGAATTTTATAGTGACCGTACATTTAGACCGTCAATATCGTCATTTTCGTCAATATCGTCATTTTCGTCAATATCGTCATTTTCGTCAATATCGTCATTTTCGGCCTCACAAGTGGGTTAGCCTAGGGCCTCGCATCAGCTAAATCCGGTCCTAGGCACGGATCCCTGTTTGTTCATCTACGCTTAAAAAGGTTGAAATCGAAACAACCTGCCTTAAACTATAAATCAGTTTAGGTATTCCATCTGAAAACGCATACATGTTAAGAATTGTTGGTATTTCTGCAAGGTATGTGCAATTTGAACTGGAAACAGTAGTTAAACGTTTTGATTTTTTGCGTTGTGCAACACGTTGAAATTTGGCTGAGATCGAAACGAATATTAATTAATTAATACCCTAATGAATCTCTAGGGGACTAATATTTGTTTTTTAACCATAATTTGCCAACCAATAACACCATAAGGCTAATCAATAGCATGGCTCTAAAAGGCGGATTTTCACTGGTTTTTTGAAGAAAAACAAAGAAAGTGCCCCTTGATTGTTTTCTCAGGCACTGATGACGTCGTCCAAAACCCCTTGGCCCCTTCCACTCATGATATCAACCCAAAAAAGTTTAAACCCAAAAAGACCCGGACTTACTTTAACTGAAGCTAGGAGACTTTCTGCTTTTTAGAGGACTTGAACAACTCCGTAGCTCTATCGAACGGCAAGTTGTGACTGAAAAAAGTCCGAGCCATTTTAGCGGCTTTTCAGTCCATCAAGGGTTAAGCAACATGAGAAACAAAAGTGCACCTCTATCCTCTAGTGCGTTTCTAAAACAAGTTGGTTTAGTAAAACTACTTTTAGAAAATTCTCATCGCAATCAAATGACTTGCCAGGCAACATAATTATATTTCGGAAAAGACTTTTATTGAAAGTTAGATTTTCTCCTAATGGTATTATATCTATAACAAAAACCATTATTATTATTTTTGCTTAACCGAGCAGAAATAAAGATATTCTAAAAAGTATCAATCCACCATTTTGTTTGGTTCTGATAAAAAACAACATATCTGAATCAACGAGACAATGGTACTAACCCACTTACAAACATTTTAATCATAATCTCGTCTCGTAACTAATCGTTCTAGAACTATTTGTCACTTTCACGGTTCAAGAAGTCCATAGCTGTGGATGAAGCTACCATCATGCCGGTGTCCAACTAGGTTGTTGAGATCCCAACAACAATCTTGACGAAAGTTCAGAATGACTTTGCTGAAGCTGTCGGCATTCAGTCCAACAGCAGGTCTGTATTCCAAAAACGCTTCCGGAGCAGAAAAAAAAAATTTTCCATGACAATTTCATCATGTCCAGCTACCACTTGCGAAATTCACAAAAAAATTCCGGTATTGGCACGACCATCAATACTCGCTTCCTTATGGCCGCGCTGCGACACATCAAGTGTCATAACTTGCCGACTGAAAGAGCTAGAGAGCTGTCCAAGCCCTCTAAAGCAGCAGAAAGTTTCGTAGGTTTGATTAAAAAAATTCGGGAACTTTTGCTTTTGAACTTTCTTGGCGTGACGTCACGAATGGGGAAGTCAAGGGATTTTTGAATGACGTCATCAGGACCTGACAAATAAGTTCAAGTGGCAAGTTCACTGTTTTTAAAAAAAAAGCTAAGCGAAAATCTACATCTTTAGTCCTTTACAGGCCGCAAGCCACTATAATTACTCGGATTTTTCCAGTCATAACTTGCCAACCAATGAAGTTAGAGAGCTGTTTAAACCATTTAAGGAAGCAGAAAGATTCCCAGCTTCGATTTAAAAAATACGGAGACTTCTGGGTATGAACTTTTTTGGTGTGACGTCACGACTGGGGAAGTCAGTAAATTTTGGGATGACGTCGTCAAGACCTGAGAAAAATGTTCAAGCGGCAAATACAACTTTATTCTTTTAAAATAAACCAGGTGAAAATCCGTGTCTTTAGAGTCCTTGATTGGCCATGTAGCGTTGGTGGTTGCGCAGTTATGGCCAAAAAACGTTAATTGTTAAAATCAATCCCCTGGTAACTCCCTAGGGAAAAAAATTTATTCCGAAAAGACATTCATTAAAATTGGAATTTCTTATACTGTTAATATATCTGAATTAAAGCCACTGATACCCTTTTCACCCAACCGAGCAGAAATAAAAAGATTTTGAAAAGCAACAATCCACAATTTGAGTTGGTGTTGATAAAGAAACCAAAGCACCCGAATCAATGAGACAACGGCACTAACCTGCTTACAAACATTTTTTATTATAACCTCGTCTCTTCACTAATCGTTTCTCTAGCACTGTTTGTCACTTTTACGCTTCAAGAGGCGTATAACTGTGGATGAAGCCATTATCTTATGTATCCTGTTGCAGACCATGAATAATAGATGCGTAAATCTTCCAAAACTCGGGATTTCGATGCGTTTCTGTTTTATTCCGATGAACGCTTTTTATTTATACATCGATATGAGAGCTTTTAACAAATCTACTAATCACTACTTATCAGTAACATAGCAATAACTGTCTGAAGGATAGGTAGAGTTTAAAAAGGTCAGGAAGGGTGTCCAAGACTTTGAATAATTTATTTACGTGTCGAACCTCAGGATTTCCCTGCTGCAAGAATACTTTTTACACAAGCTATCTGCGACTGCGATCAGGTGTTGTTTGATGGAGAAGTTACGAGGCATCCAATCGAGAGTATCATGTTTCTGAAATCCAGCAGTTGACATTCCAGAAATCAAGCTGCAATCTAACGGCCAAGAACGGACGACAGATTCTTCCAAAGTAAGTGGGATTAGAATAAGATTGTGGTTTTTAATCTTATTTGTTGAATAAGATTAAAAACCGAGATTTTAAAATATGCAACTGTTGTTTGTGTTAGTTGCACCCAAGACTAATTGAGCCATTTATTTTGAATTGTATAAAAAATAAATTAATTAAGATTCATTCAGGATGATATTCGTGTAGAGACACTTAACTCACACAATGCTGCACTAAGTATCATTTATGGCTTCAATTTTTTTTTTGGGGTCTTTTAAAACATTAGCGTTTTGTTGGCGGTTTGCTTTTGAAGTCAACAACGACTATCATTACGTGTTGTGTTTTTGGTTTCAAGAAATTTTAAAAGACTGGTTCAAGTGCATAGGTGACTTCAAAACGTTGCAACAAACAGGAATCTTTTGCTTGGGTCTTTTGGGAGTGCTTACTGCTTAGTAGTCCAGTCATGTCGCAGTTCCATTATCACCAATTAAGGCTGTGCAACAGGCGACATTCTACAGTTTTCCTGTTTGCATCACCTTGCGAAGTATTATATGCATGCTGCCTTTATCGAAGGGAATCGTTTTCCAGCAAAGAATCCGACACTATCATCCTACAGAGTATATATATTTTCCTGCTAGGTAGGCAGCATCAGCTCTGCGAAGTGCATGAATCATAAAATATAATTAAATAAACCCCACAAACAGTACAGCTACCACTTACGAGAGTCGAATTGAAAACAACAACTCCAGCTGCCCATTAAACAAAGAAAGGACCACAGTAATAAAGAAAATAAAGAAATTTTAAAAAGCGCTATATGTTTGAGCATGGTTTAAGGATAGTCACAAACTGACAGATTTTCTAGTCAAGTTAATTCTGCATTTGTCTTCTTTGAGGTCTAGAAAACACATTAAAGAGCCTGTTTTTTATTGCATAAAACAGTCGTTTCCAAACATTTTTTACTTGCGGTTCCCGGAATGCATTAATTTCTCCTCACAGACCCCAATCTTAACTTATTTAGTTCAGAAAAATTAAACCTTTTAAAAGCCCGACGTAATAGTTTTGACAGTTTCATTGATTTCAGCCGCAAAGTCCACAAGACCTGGCTTAGCGCGCATAAAAATCAAAGCAAGACACTTGCGAATTTTCATCATACTCGAGGCAGTGATACACGCCGCAACCCATACGAGACGAAGCTACTGGCAACGTAGATAGAAACAACTTGTCAAGAAGCGTTTTAATGGAGTCGTACTTATTCATAAAGCAAAACAAAAACAACCTTGCTTATATCGAGTCGCAGTGCCCCAGCATAATGAAACATCTCAGTGATAGCCAAAAGCGAAAACAAAGACACAACTGCGTATAACCGTGAAATAGACTTGAGATAAGGACCATGAAAATAGTTCAGTTGCCTACCACAAAATGCCAAGCGCCACGTTACAAACCACACGAGCAATCAGAAACGCATGCCAAGCGTATGCGTAAACGATAAGACAGATGACGTGATTATACTTTTATTACAAATTTAACTAGATGTATCCAGTAGCATATTTTTCAGACGTTCATTCATATCGCAACAACAAAAATGATCGGTATTGCTTGTTAAAGACGTTGTGGGATTCATCTTTGAATTGTTGCTCTTCATTTGCCCAAAGAGTAGCTCCTCGATGAGATCTACGTCATAGAGAAATCCTTATGAAAAAAAGAAAAATAAACTTTAATTCCACCCTTTGTACTATCTTTCTAGCGCCGCAAGTGGCGCAGACGTCGATCTCAGTATACTCTGCGCCGCATGGTCGCGTGGCTATACTGTCGTAGTAAATTCTGTACTGGTGGCAGTCCAAACTGGTCAGATCCTAAATCAGAAATTTGAAACAACCCTGGCAGCGAAAATGCTCACTCAACTGCCACAAAACTGTTGTTGCCCAGGGCATGTAAAATGAGGCAGTAATTCCTTCACCTCTTCTTCGTTTTTGCAGTAGGCAGACGGGTGCGTTTAAATGTCAATAAATAATTCTGATTCATCTTACATGTTAACCAGCAAGTGTTTAAGAAAACCAGGATATCAAATTATCAAATACGTTTAAACGATGTGTCGTTGAGTCAAAAACATGTGTCAAATGCCTAGACGTCCACATTGACAGTAAATTAGACTGGTTTTCTCATGTGCAGTTGGTAAGAACTAAATTATCGCGTGCATCTCATTTAGTACTGAAAATTTCGAAAATTTGTTCCTATTGCCGTTCTTGAAATTTATACTATAACTTTGTTTATTGTCAACAACAATATTGTATTCTGTCATGGGGTACAGCAAGCAATTCCGTCCTGTAGCCTTTAAAAGTTTTGCATAAAATACACTAAAAATATACTAAGAATAATGACGTTTGGTAATTATAGTTGTCATGTTGCTCCTTCATATAAAAATCAAAATGTGTTGAAAATAAATGTCTATCGGCTTGAGTTGGCAAAATTTATGCACGAACTACATCACGGTGCGTTGTCCAAAATCTAAGACAATTTTTTTCAAAATATTTCTGCTGTTCATTCTTACAAAACTAGATTCGCTAACAACCACAACTATTTGCATCAAGGGTTTCTATAAATTCTGAAAAAATATTTTATTTAGAGGAGCTGTGCCCTGGACAAAAATAGAACAGAGTCTGAAAACCTTGCCCATATCACCTTTTGCAAACTGTACAGGGATTGTCTCTTCTCATGGTGTGAACAGGTTAACCAAATTTTTAGTTATATGCCTTATTTAGCTATATGCCTTTTCGTGATTGCATCTGTCTTCTCCAGGAGTGTAATTCTTTCATTTGCTTGTTTTTTTTGTCAGTTGTATGCTTTGTACATTGTATTTTCGCGTTGCGATGCTTATAACGTGTTTATGCATTGTGGCATTGTTTATGATTTAGCAAAGTTTTGGGGCGCCTCGCTTAGACAACTTTAGGGTTTTTTCGGCGTTCTGATTGCGAGTGCATTCTAGCAGTGTTTTCTTCTGCGTTGCTATGCTCTATCTTGATAAATCAACGTAGTTACTCACAGAAAAATGTACCAGCAAAGCAAGACTTTGCGACCGTCTTTTTCCGTGTGAAAAAAGGCTGAGACAAATGCAAAAGATTTTGTTGTTTCTTGTTTACCTTCCAACCATGTAGCAAAAAGTGGTTATGCCTTCTGCAAAAAATCACATAAGCCGGTCATGTCAAAGGACTTGTTTCCGGTTTACGCAACAGTGTATCCTGCTTAGTGTCGTAGCGTGAGGTTCATTACTGTATAGTTTTTCGCGCTATAGGAACGTGAACGACCACAGCAGAAAAACTGATGCGGTTATTCTGGCGAGCTTTTAATGGCTGCAGTCGAGTGTTAAGTAAACGTTTTTGCAACACATCTCGTACCTCAGTAGAAGACGATTTATGTTCATGTTTTTACGAACCTCCTTGGTAAATTTTTAATTTTGCTGTAAATTTTTAATGTTCTTCTAAGCAAGAACCAGCCCTTGTGCTTAATTGAAGCGCACTGCTGACGCGTGGGGTGGCGTTATTAGTTTTCGTGAGTGGCTATGACTTCCGTTCACGGAGAAGCAGCAGTTGTCGTTGCAAGTTTCTAGAGATGCGAATGCCAAACGCTGCGTGGCATGAAAAAGAGCTCTTGTGCGTAAAGGGCAAACGTTTCAAACATGTTACATAACAAAAGTGAAGCACACATTAGCCTGGAACAAACGCATGTTACATAATACACGTGAAGCAGATATTAGCCTAGAGCAAACGCCTATTACATAATAAAGGCGAAGCAAATTTTAGCCTGGACTTCGCACCTTGTTAAGCACAGAAACGTTTGCTGAGTGCTCATTACGCAATGCAAGAGGAGCGTTATAATATGTAAATTATGATAAAAGCCAGCGTCACAAAGAACTCTTTGCCTGCAATTTTGAACCTCAAACCATTGATCGGTTTCGCCTCTTCTCACTACTTTATTCAAAGAGTACAATTTTTACCCAACTGCTTTTCATGGGCGTTTGTAATTTTTATACCAGGAATTAACTGGGAGAAAAGTCTGAAAAATGTACGAAAATTCCAACGCTTTTTTGTAGTTTTTCACAAACCTACTCACCTTCAAGAAAAAATTGGTTGAATTCCTTATTACGCTTTTACTTCAGGGGCCACAGTGAGTAAAACTTCGTTTAAAATGCAGCCAGTTGCATAGGACGGCTTCAGAAAAAAAAGAAAAGTTTACCAGACTACATACCTAGAAAAATTTACCAGACCAAGTTTATAAATCAGCACGAGACAAATTTCAAAGCTAAATTCACCAGCAGTGTCGCAGCTGCTGCAAGAGATGGTTGTCGTCCCAGTTAAAACATATCCTTTGTGAATTCTACATTTATCTAAATACTCGTGACATAAACCAACCCCAGAACTCGGACCGAATATATAAGTTGTATGTAGCCCGAGCCTTGAGAATCCAGCTCTCCTTACTCTTTCATCAAACATTTACTGCATTTGTTTGTCCTGAAGTTATTGAATGATGCTTGCAACATGTAAGTCACGTACATTGGGTGGGATATGTGGTACTTCTGGCCCGTGATAATGACTAGTCTATATGTGCACATCATTTCCTGAAGTGCAGGAACAATTTGGAGACATATAGCATGTGCGTTGACTGTACGGCATTCTGATTCTACAATGCTGCATGCGAAGTTTTCATGAATGGTCATGTCGCCAAGTTGTTTGTTGGCAAGTTGTCTTGAATGGATGTGCACAATCATTGTTTTAAGAATATTTTGAATTTAACGTCCCATCAATCATGTCATGAAGGCAGCTAAAACGATTTATTGGGATTGGTGATCTCTCCAGAAACTTACACCGCGTTTTAGTTTTCAATAAAATGCTTTTAGGCTGGGTTTTCCTCCAGTCAACAATTGCTTATCGTAAAAACACCAAATGGTAAAATAATGAAAGCAGTTTACCACGCAATGCACATACTCCGCTGATTGCCAAACGAAAATAAGACCAAGTAGGCCGAAAAAGGAATAATCTGAGAAAAAATTACGCAAACTAGGAGCCTGGCACAGCCGGTGACAAACAAATTTTATTTTTTTATAATAAAGCTTCACCGATTAATCAAAGGACGAAACCCAAAGCAATGCCCAGGTTTGCTTAATGGGCCATTTGGTGCTAAGCTATGCAGTAATTTAGCTAGTGCGAAGTGTACGCAAGTGCCTGAATTGCATGCTTCTCCACTGCCATTAATGACTTGGCACAGCCTAATGCACTTACACGCACTTACAAACAAATTTAGTGGGTCGAGCACTTGAGATGAGATTCACAAAAAGCTTATTGCCCTCTTTGAAAAGCACATGATACCAGCGGCTTCAGTGTGAGATGAACATTTCATCGTATTGATGGGACATGCTAACTCTGAGTGAGAAATGTGAAATTTAAATGTGAAAGTCTAGTGTTTTAATTGCGCATTGAGTACTTGCTATGAGTAAAATCACCTGTCAGAAAAACCAAGTGTGGTTAATTTTTTGTCCCAAGTGAAGGTGATGCATTATACATGAAGAAACGGTGAGAGAAGTTTGTGTTTCTTGTATCATGCAAGTTGTAAAACGTGTGGAAAAAAATAGAGTTTTTGATAAATGTAAAAAAAAGTGTGGAGTTAATATTCTCGTTTTCTTTGGCGCGTTGGTCGAAGGGGGGTGCACACAAAGTTTGAATTGGAGCTATGTTTTATACCTAGAAATAGATAAGTTGATTCTACTGAATCACCCAACCGTGTAAGAAAGTAACCCAGGCATGTAAGAAATACGATGTTTATTTCTATTGTATTCGCAGATTATTCTATACAAAATTGTTTGAGCCCACACTTCAACTGTTGCTTCACCCATGACTCTCAGTTTTTCTTTCTTTAATATGTAAAAACATTAAACTGTATTTGTATCAAGTAATTTCTAAGCTATTCCTAAAAATGCTAGATAATGTTAGTTATTCAGCATAGTGCATTACAATCTTCATGCATTGGGCCGCTATAGCAAACTTAAAATTTTACCAACACAGTGTTTCATGCTTTCCCACATTTAGTTTCATTAGATAGAAAACTTGGTAGTTTGACCAAAATGAATATTTACAAGTCGAGGTTTAAGCAGCACGAGCATTAAATTGTGCTGGTGCCTAATTCGGATGTTAAAAAGTTGTTCAGCTTACCTATTTCGACATAGCGGCAGTAGGTGGAGAAACTAATCTTCGTTTATTGCCCGCTTTTCTAATCACCGACTTCATCATTTGTAACTTTAATTTCAATCTGTAGCCGTTGAAATTCGTGGTTGCAAAATGATTTCAAAAGCTGTGGCGTAAAAGCAATGAATTGACTGGCGGATGTTGCTCCACATGCTCACACATAACTGATGCAACAATCTTGCGAAGTTGTCTTCAGAGAACATACACTAGAGCAGCGCTCTTCAACCGGTGTGCACGGTGCATCCTGGGGTGCACCAAAATATGCGTGGGATGCCCCACTAAGAAAGGGTTCACAACGGTGCATCACAAACTTGTCACACTGAACAGATAATTTTTACAAAAACATTATGTTAGCAAAAATGTACCATTAACCAACCAATGACTTTCAGGATTTAACCGAGACTTTGCACAATCTAAACTGTGGTGCATAAGCATCACACTATATGAAGCTAATTGCAATTAGATGATTATTTGTGATTCCTAAGCAACAGGCAATGAGCCATTATCAATTGGATTATGTAGCTGAGTTACTGAATTAGGGGACTTGCTTATTTAGACCCGGGTACTTACAGGCATGGGAGCAATTAGGTGGGGTAAACGGGGGAAGTGTCAGTAAATAGGGTGCATGAGTTTTAAGTGTTTCAGTGAATAGGGTGCATGAGTTTGTCAAAATATCTTTAAGGGTGCACCGTAACAAAAACGGTTGAAGAGCACTGCACTAGAGCAAAATGTGTACTTTGAAATGTACATAGCATAAAATTTTTCGCAAAGTTTCATAAGGAGAACAGTGATGCCTTGATGACTGCAACACTATAAAGCTTTTCATACTTAATAACTGTCTTGAAAAGATATACTGTAGGTTAAAAAGTAATTTAAAAAGTCTACAGTTAAAAACATTGTACAAATCGAAAATGTGTCCTTACAAAGTTTTCGGGAAAATATTTTGAATTAGCTCATTATTACCTGTGAGTTATTTTAATGATTAATGTTACTTCAATACAGCGTCGAGTAAAATCTCTTCAGAATTGTGAAGTATTTTGCCAGCAGTTTCGAACTAGAAATATTGATTTTGCCAAGCACGCATTATCAAGTTTTCGAAATTCAAGTAGATGAAAAGTTACAAGTTTAAATGTTATCGTAAAGCTCTGTCTTGTTTTTCTATTTGTACATTAAAGTGTTTGATGTCCTATGATCTAAAAAAACGATTCCTTTCCCCCGTGAATGATATTCAACACTAAAATGCCTGAACTTCTTAACATTACTACTGGGGTTGTATCTACAGTATAGTGCTAACGGATAATAATCTCTGTGTTCCGAAATGCCGAGACGAAAAAGTGTTGCTAATGGTCTGGTGGTGACAGCCATCCCATTTTTCCTCCACCCCGTTTGGTGTTCTAGCCTTTCGTTGAAGGTGCTCCCATGTTTTTTCCCCACAATCACGAATAATTTAGCGGTAACTCAAATAGAATTAGTGCACAATGCGTTTATAAAGGAGTTACTGGAAAGCGATTTTATCTCTGCACTTGCCTTACGGTTTCCTTCCAAAGTTGCAGTGTTTGTTAAAGTATGATTTGGTTAAATTTTGATGACAAATATAGCTTTTGAAGATGGTTGGTTAAACGTCGGAAAACTAACACCAAAAATATTTTTAGAGGTTATGCTCTTTTGACTCTTTCTCCTGTATATGTTATGGACATAACCATTATGACTTTATGAACAGTAAAATATTGTTTCCGTCAAGGTGTAGAAGATATGAAGTGGCTCACAACCATTATAGACCAAATTTGGAATTTTATTTTGGTAGAAATTCGTCAAACGAAAGCTTTACAGAAGTTTGTACGAAATATACCGGAACACAGCTCCGATCCTTCCGTCTAAGAAGCAGTTCCACGGATGAAGCGGCGACTCGCCATTATTTCAAAACTTCAAAAGGACGTTCGAAATCTGTACAAGCTAATTGCCACATTTCTTCAACAATGAAGGATATAATTCTTGGTATTACAGTATTTAATACCATTTTGCTACCTGTTCATTTTCTATTTGTAGACCCACTATAGATTATTGACATGCAATTGAAAAAGGTTCCGAGATTAATTGGCAAGAAAAAAAACTGTTTGTAAGCTTGCAAAAAATTTCACTACTTCGTGTTTGAAAAACAACAAAGAAACAAGAATGCTATGCACCAAAAGAGATCATTTTTAGAATGACTGATCGTACTAAGCAGGCTATAGACCAGTGTTTCCCAACCGTTTTAGGCTTGCGGGACCCTACAGAAGACAAACACAATTTGCGGCATCTAGTGATGAAACCACAGCAATTTGCTTTAAGGTTTGATGACATTTTGAAAATAGTATTTTTAATGAAATATTAAAAAACGCATTAGCTCGCGGCACCCCTGGGTATTGGAAATGGCACCCTAGCGTGCCGCGGCACCCCGGTTGGGAACCACTGCTATAGATTCTTAATAGTTTTCCTTCTCATAAAAAAGAATCTTCATTTCTTTTTAAGTAAAGCCAACAAGCTTTCACGAAACTGTCATGCAGTTAATTAAAAACACTTTGAAACTTTGAGAAACTGGTTTTTGTACCATAGCGAAGAATCGCTTTTTTATGCCCAGCACTCGTGGTCAGAGCTCTTTTTTCTGCACACGGGTTGATTGGTATATGGAGAGCTCAAACGGAGTGGAACATGATTGAACTTTGGTTGCTACTCATACCTGTGGTTGTTTTGGTGGTGGAGGCGCTGCTTACTGTTGGTATAAAAGGAGGAGAAGAATACAAATGGTAATCTGTTGACTCGTGCGATCCTGTAGTGCAATACGCAAATTTTGTGCATTTTTAATTAAAGAGCAACTAAAAGTTCAGTCTACTGCTGGTACTGAAAATTGAAGCGGAGTGCACTGATTGCTTTGTTCGACATTGCATCAAGGAGAGCCGCTTTTGACTTCAATGCTTGCTATACAGCAAGTAAATGTTTTAAGGCCGTTCTGACAAAAGCTCTTATAAAAAATACTTACTCCAAGTAGATCCGCTCAATCTCAAGAAGGCAAGCACTGTCTGTAGCAAACTTAGAAAAGTCGTCAAAAACACACGAAAAACACCGTGTCATCGAGTATGCATAAGCACGTTTTCTTGCTTTATTGAGAATATCTTTGTAGAAATAGTGTAATGAAAAAAGTGGCACAGAGAGAACATACATAGTTTTGCGGCAGCTTTATCTACTTAGAGAAAGGAAGTGGTATATCGACATAAGTAATAAAGTAAATGTTTTTTTTTAATTTTTAACGCGTGAACTGTTTGTATACTTTACTTTTCCAAGTTAACACACACGAGAAAATCATAAAATTGTTTGCGGTTTTAAAGATATACCATGAACGGTGGTTATAAACTTAACTGTCTGCTGATAGAAAAGAATTATAAAACTTCCTAGCTGTGACCTTTTTGAAAGCAAACACGAATGCCTCTTGTTGCAGGATCAGTCCGTGCGTTTTCCTATACTTATGCAGCATTGTACCTTCGATATGGTTGCTTGAGCTAAAAAACTACGAAGTAAGAAACAGCTATCATTATTGCTCCGACCTCTACTGGGGAAACCGGGTAAGCACTTGTTGAAAAAATCATTGAAAAGAGTGTATATGTTGTTTTCTTTTTGAAACATCGCATGTAATCCAAAATGCAGTAGTCTGAAATTTCCAAGAAAATTTAATTACCTGCTGCGTTTTCTTTTTTTGGAACGAAATCGTCACAGCGTCATGCCAACAGTTTTACTAAATCAGAAAATAGTGCAGTAATACAGAACAAAGAATGTGCTGGATAACTCGCTGTGTTATTGGTATACGCATCTAGAAGTGTATGGTATAGTGATGGCATATTGATTTCCAGCATAGATTAGCTGGCAGGCTGCTGGAAATGAAACCTACGATGACATGAAAAATGGACAATAATATCAAACAGGAGCATGGATAAAAGTGTTTTCAACACTTTTACTAATTCATTGCAAAATTTTTAGACGATTTTTGAGGGCAGTATGATCTAATTGCTTACCTGCGTGCGTTGTTACACAAAACCCAGTGCAGACGTCTTGTGCTTCCAGCCTGGTCAGTGGTCATGCTGGCAGTTAAAATTACTTAGCATTGTAGCGTGGGTTGTTTAGATAAAGCAGTATGTTTCAAATTACTTGGAACTTCTGCTCAGCTGAGCATTGTTACCGATTTGGCCAGAACGCAAAACAAAATATGATGAAAGCAGTGAATGAATGATTAAAAAATGATGAAAACAATTTATCCTTCTGTATCAACAGAAATTGTGAAAAATCAAGCCATTGTTTACGAACGAAAATTCAAATACCACCGCTTGATAATCCTCAGTACAATGAGAAGGATGGATTTGCTTTCATCGGACTGCATTTTCCCCGTTTCATCTTATGTTGTCTTCGTGAAAAAACGCTGAATGTTGTTGCTTTTCGCTAATCGAAACACATGACTGCATCTCAATAAAACATGAATGTTTGCTCGCTGCAGCGCTCTGGTGGTGTCGCTGGAAAATGCTGTGTAATAATAGGCGTTTGATCGAACGCGCCCGAGGTAAGAAAAAGAAATCAACTGTTAGATATAAAAAACTTGTGTTTTGCGGCTCGAGTTTCGAGAAAGAATGAACTAAACTGCTCGCATCTTGACAAAATATATTTAATAAAAACCGCACTATTACTGCTTTCAAAATGGGGATTGTACAACTACATCATAAGCTAACTTCAAGAAAATTTGATAATATCAAAACTTTACATTTCTAGCTTCCGTACTCTACGTTTTCGCTAAAACGTTGTGATTGTTTTTCTGCTCACCTCATGTATCCTGAAGACAACTCCTGGTTGCAAGCTTGACTTCCGAAGCAACGATTACGATGATCTTGAGACATTGATCGCTAACAGATCACGACTGAAGTTAGCTTGTGAAGCGGAAAAAATCTATTTGAACAATTTGGAGCAACTTCAGGAAAACACTACTGTGAGAAATTAGTTTTCTAGTTGTGTAAGATTACGCAAACCTTTTCAGCGATTTTCAAAGGTGCAACGCTAACCGTTTGATCATGTTAATCCAGTGGCGTGCAGAGGGGGGG
>JGI24021J15306_10003585_pt1 | contig 17596 bp, 12 predicted proteins | sample Ectturendosymbi1_FD_15306 | JGI IMG/M metagenome (IMG submission 15306)
GCAGTTAACAAGTCATGTTCTGACGCTTGTACTCCTTCGCAAACCATAAAAAGCTTTTTTTTAAACCAATGTTTTCAAATAATCAGTTACCAACCATCAACGTTTGCATAGTTTGTTTGAAGTTAAGGTTCAGCGGAAAGGAAGGTGTGGCATTTCGTCACGTTTTTCGAGAACGATGTTAAAATAAAGTGAATTGCTTTTACTTGAAGCTCAAGTGGCTTTGCAACTTTACTCAGTTACAGCAATATTTACTTCTCAGTTGACAGAGGAGTAGAATAACTTTGCTTAAGCGCAAATAGCAACGTGAAAGCACTGATAGCGCAAAAGGCGATGCAGCCTTTCATCAAAGTCGCTCATAGCTTGGTTTAAAGTTCAAACTCAACCGGGACCCTGGGTAGCAAAGTCGTTGATGATAAATTCATATAATCATTGTTTGCTTTCGGGCAAATACATTACTTTTAATTGGCCGTTCTAATTACTTGATTTTGATGACTTTTGTACTCTCAAAAATAGTTACATGTACTGTAAATTCATTGTCCAAATTTACTTTTATTCTATTCATAGGTATGCAGTGTTAATGGCTACTAGATATTGATCCGCGACACCCACTGTCTTGCTCGGCTCAGCAGCAGAAGCAGTGATGACGTTGATCCCTGAGCTGATTCGTCATCATTCAACTGAACTGCACTGATTTCAACAACGTTTTTCTGCGGATGCATCAGAAACATGATACGTTTCTTTGCTTTTGTGCGAGTTTTTCCAGGTAATTAAGATTCCTAGTAACTGCTGTGAACATAATTTAGTGAAAAATGTCGTTAAGGTAAGATTTTTGGCTGCAGATTCGGATAAATTGATGCTTGACCCTCTACGTTTAGTCAAACTAGAAAAGCACGTTTGGGTTTATAAAAAGCTCGACTTTGAAGGTAATGTGCGAGCTGGTCGTGTTTATCAGGCCTAGCACCGATGCATTCGATATTTCCTTCACAGTGCGCCTCATCACTGTGCCATCCTGCTTACGTATAATCGAACTCTTATAAGTCCAGATCGATGGATTGCTGCTCCAGCCCGGACGTTTACTGTGGTTGTTGATTTCATACTACCCTGACTTAATCTCTAAATGAAGTTTAGCAAGAGCTGGCTTTTAGAAAACTTGTTTTATTTTATTTGCGGTTTTCTTATAGGATTCCTATAAATTCGATTGACCAACACACTTAAAATGTTTTTGCAGTGATTTACTGCAAATCACGGAAGCCTGTCAAGTTCATATGCAATTCAAACCACGCGCAAAAACGTCATCGCTGTTTCTTCATAAATGCTCTCTAATTCTGATTGTTTCGTCACATTTTACAATGACAGTGAATCTGAAGAATATAGTTTTGAGAAGGTCGCCCACGTGATGTCGTATAATTTCGCATAATTGCCGAAATGAGTGCGAAGGTGGGTGAATGACCACTAATGTCCTCATCCTTTATGTGCGTTAGGCCGAGTAGGAGTCCTATCTTCTTGTTTTTTACTTTCTGGACCATCATCATGCTTTCGACCCATTCCGACGCATTTTCAAGTCGTTCACAGCAGAACACACAACGCAGAGGTTGATGGAGTTGGCAGCGAATGCGCGATGGCGTTTTGCAGATTTCTGAGTGAGAACCAGGAGTTCTGTGTTTCAAAGCCCTTTGAATTTAGACATAGTTTTCAGTTTCAGGTTTACTATAAATGTTAAATGTAGTTGTAACAATCTTGATTGTTACATCACTATTGTCGTTGCACCTGCGCGGCAAAACAATAGGAACGGCGACGTTTCATCGATTGTCATTGTTACGTCGGTAATGAGACCTCAGGAACGATTCTTCAATGGATCGATGGAAACTTTTGCATTCTGAGTCTTTCACTGTTTGCAGCAAAAGAAAGCTTCTGTTCTGGAACTCAAAAGAAGCACCGCAACTCAAACTGGAAAACAAGTCTCGTCTCAGCAAGGTCAGAATTGCGTTGGGAATTTCGACATTCTAGAGTTCAATTAATCGATAACGCCGTTATTTGAGAAGTGGCTTCTCAGCCAGATGCGACAGCATCACAGGAAGCGTCAGCACATTCGGTGCAAAAGCCATTACTCGCTCGACGTAAACACAGAGAAGGAAGTGGAAGTTTGTGGCTTGCAATCGAAATGCAGTGCAGAAAGCCAAAAGCGCTTAACTGATATTCAGGGTTATGTATTCTTATCATAATGAAAAGGTCGAAAACGCTAAGAACAGCATCTAATCATTTTTAATTGATGTCGTTGCATCAAATGCGACTGAAAGCAAATCGTGAAAGACTCGCAAGCATTGCGGAGGTTTTTGACCGGGTTGCATTTGGCACTTGTTGCACACCCAGATTTTCTGAAAACAACGACAATGAAGTAAAAGCGATTTAACTTTTGCTGTTTTTTGTCAAGAGTTCAGATTTGCTTTTGTCGTCAGATTCGGAATAACCCTCGACAAGAGGTCTTTTCAAGTTCATGGCAAGATCAACTAAATGGCCGCTCTAATTAAATCACTCAAGGATTTTGCTAAAAATATAGTTCACATGTTTATTCGTCCTTTTTTCTGAATTTTTCCCCTTTGTTTTTTTGAGGATGAGTTATATGGAGTTCAAGAAAAAGTGGGAACTCTACAGACACGTCGCGACTCGTTTCCGTCACTTTGCTTGTTTATGAAAACTTCTCGCACCACAATCCTGTGATGAATTATTGAAAAATAGTACGAAGGGCGCGAAGCTCATAATGACGTTTGCACAGGATTTGTTTCGCAACAATGCGGTCGCTTCATGTAGCGACTCAACCGCGTGAAGCAGCAGAAGACCAGGATGGTTTCGCTCTTTTTTGAAACTTGTTCCCCGACGAGTCATCCTCGATTATAGTCACGTTGTTTATTCGTTGGATGATCTGAGTTGACAAGTTTATTTTATGAAACGACTGTTGCTATTCAGCAAGGAAACAACGGCGTTAATGAAACCAAAATTACCCTACCACTCAAACGCATCGGCACAACTTAATTTGTTGCTGAATAGTTAGAGGAAAACAGTGAGTTGCTCTGAATTTGATTTCAACGCTCTTCGCAAACGAATGTTTCAAGTCAATGGTGAAAGTTGTTTCTTCAAAGCCGGAAAACTCTGAGATAGATTTTAATGTTTATCGCAATTGAGTTAAAAATGCTTTTTGAAAAATATATTGAAAAAAAAGGATTCCTACTTGCTGTTAGTGTTTTTACATGTTTAGTGCAAAAACACATAAGTAAATTGCAAATAAAAGTGTAAAATAAACAGAGATACGGTTTTGAGAAAAACTGAGATACATGATCCTTACAACTTTTAGTCTTTGTCCAAAGCTGGAAAAATAATTTCATCATCAATTTTTATCTACAATTTTTAAACCATGAAACGATAGTTTGAAAAATGTTACTGCAAATCCACTTCATGTTGATTGATTGATGCATTATTATTGACATATCACTGAGTTAAGAAACAGAAATAATACAAAAAGCCATCATGGGAAATTAATCAATTGTCAGTGGAAATCAGAATAAATTAAAACACAATGGCAAGAAAATTTATCAGTTTTAACGAAGATTGTCATTGTGTCACATAGGATTGGTAAAAGGCCTTGGCGGTCATCTGGTGTCTAACAAACCCCATTTATTAGTTACTGACAAGTGTTAGCGAATAATGCTTGGGAATAAGATAACTACAATTAGATAACAAACAAACAAACAACATGGTGAGGAATGCTTACAAATGAAGAGGACATGGATCTAATTTAATTGAGGAAATTTGGTGTGGTCACAAATACGTTAAACCCAGTAGAAAAAATAAAAAATATTGATGAAGTGCAAACTGAAAAAATTCAAATAAGATAAAAATAATATGTAGTGTAATTTTGTGAGTGAAAATGGTCTGTGCCCAGGATAGAATAATAAATAAAAAAGTAGAGATCATAATAGTTTTAAACTAAAGCAAAGATTTCGACACCGCAACCAGTACTTCACCTTCTGTAGCAGTGTGCTTTACACCATTATTGTGATGATTGTCTGTCTACATTAGTTCTTCACATTTTTACATTATAACAAAATGATGTTTTTAACGACAGTCGTTTAATATTTGTGTTTCCAGGCAACAATGAAATTAGAGTTGATGCTGTTTTTCATTGTGACGTCATATCCTCCAGTTACCTGTTCATGTCCTCGACTGTGTCGTTGCAGTTTCATAAATCGGCGCGTGATTGTTTACTGTCAAGAAACAAAATTGTTTTCTATCCCATACGGTGTACCGACTGATGTTGAAGTTCTTCACTTGCAAGGAAACAACATCACCAACAACCTGTCCTCCGAAAAAGATCTTGAGAAATTTGTGAATTTGCGTTTCGTTGACTTGTCCCGCAATAACCTGTCTTCATTTCCAAAATTTTTGCCGAACAAAGTGGAAGAGGTTGACCTTCATCAAAACAGCATAAAGTTTATATCACGTCATGCTTTGAAGGGTTTGGTAAACCTCAAAATCCTTAACCTTGATAACAACTCCATTACTGATGCCGGACTGTCTTCTAGCGCTTTTCACAAAGACCTCCGTATTGAAGAAATATCTATGAGCAGCAACCTTTTGTCTTTCTTTCCGAAAAACCTTCCATGTAGTTTGCGTCATATCCGGTTGAGCAACAATCGAGTTGATGAAGTCACAAGAGATGGTACGTCATGCTTGAGCCACGTCGAATATCTCGACTTGTCCAGGAATTTGCTCAGAAACAATGTGGAAGAAGGATGTTGGTATAATATGATCAACCTAAAAACTTTGGATCTTTCGAATAACAAGCTCACTACGATTCCTAAAAGACTCCCGGAAAACATCGAAAAACTTGTTCTTTCAGGAAATCAAATAAAGTTTCTCCACATTTTCGATTCCGGGAGGAACTTGAAAAGTTTGGATTTGTCCTTCAACGTGATTGAAAATGTTGAAGCGAATGCTTTTGCTGAACTAAAGAATCTAAGGTACATTGAGTTGCATGAAAATCACTGGAGGTGTGATTGTTACTTGATGTACTTCAAGCATTGGTTTAAAGCAACGAAGACCATTATTAGCCACCCATCCACAATACAGTGTTCAAGTCCTCGAAGTGTAGAAGGCGTCGCAATATCAAGCATCGATCAAAGCAACTTGCGATGCAGTTCCATCGACAGTAACGCAATAGAAGTCGTCAACGTGACATCAAGTGCCATTGCTTTCGACTTCTACGGCTTCCAGGATTCAGACCCAGATTACATCTCCTACTTTGTTTTCTACGGAATGCTGCGGTGCGATGAATGCTCGCCTACCTCGCTCTCCGCGTCCACACTTGCGACTTCGATAATGAGCGTCAGTGACGAAATAAATGTGTCGTCGTCTAACGTTATCAGCAAGCTGCATTCGAACACAGTATACGTTCTGTGTGCTCGTACGTCATACGTGGCTTTAGAAAACGTTACTATCAAGTCTTGTTTCTTGAAAAGGACTAAAAATGAATTGTTACCTGTTTCATCAAATCAGATACCGCCTTGGAGTATAGCTGGAATATGTTGCTTGTTGGTTGGAATTGTTGCCGTCACAATCATATTATTTTCATGGCAACATAGCGGGCGCAACAAAAGCTCATTTAAACCAAACAATCATTATTTTCGGCGTCATTCCAGGAATTCTTTAATTCACAGATCTGCCGACGTCATACACGACGTAACAATTCAACACTTTCAGGGAAGTGACGTCAGCAGCGGGTCATCAGAGAACACCGCAACTCTTGACGCAAGAAGAGAGTTTGACGTCACACTGCTTTTCCGGACAACAAAACCAGTTGCCTCACGTCACTCCTTGATGACGACAACTGACTTAAACAATACCGATCGAATGAGGAGATGCCACGGGACTTACGACGGAGTATCCAGGATTGCTGATGAGGAACGCCGGTCCTGGTGCAGCCTCAGNAAATACACCGCTTCAGACAGCAGTGGAGTGTACGTTTGAAAATGTTCTGCTTTTCACGAATTATGCAAAACTTTTTATGTGCAGTGAAGCGTTTTTGGTACAAAACTTGTCGATATAACCCTCGATTCAAAAATTTTGATAATTAAAAATAAAAAATGACCTAGCTCTCAGTGGTTCTCAAATGGGCGCCACTTGGATCGCTAACGGAGGAATTATAATAATTGGAAGGAAATTTGTTCCCCATAGGAACTGGGGAGGAAAAGCTGTTGATGAAACAAATATTTAAAAAACATAAGTTTTTAATATTAGTTTATTCAGCACGAAAGAAATTGCCCAATGATGTTGGTTCAGATTGGAATGTTGCAGTGCAAGGACAATCTTGCTTTGACTGCAGTGACTGACGTAATGAAAGAGTCTGTTTGGTTCAAAATCGTTTCTTCACGGTTGATAGTGTGAAATGTTTGCAATTATCGTTTGTGTGATTATTTTGGGGGGAGGAACTGACAGTGTTTGGGCTTGTAAGGGGGGAATATGTAAAAAACTTTGACCTAGACAGTGCCGCCGTGCTTACATCAAGTGTTCACAGTCAGAACCGCGGATATCAAAATTTCTGAACTGTTCAGTGTTGAATTATTGATTTGGATATTGAATTCCCGGTGCGCAGCTCTGCTTCCCACCATCACTGTTTATTTATTTATTCATCCGGCTCGTTCTCGTTCAAACTTTGTTTCTGACGTAGAAGCTTTCTTCTGTGTTTTTGTGTTTACGATAAAGGCCTCGCGGTCCTCCCACATCAAAACAATTATGCACCTGTTTTCCCACATCAGACGCAATTATCAAAGTTATTTAAAACCTCCCAGTCATGATAATCAGCAGCAGAGAAGTGAAAGCAGAGTTAAGTGCATCGCTGCGGCCGATATCAAAACGGCATCTGCTGAAAAGAGCTTCCTCCCCGCAATTCTCGCAGCCAACCCTGCAATCAAACGCTTATCGCAAACCTCATCGCGCGGCGCTTCTCGTTGGACGCTTCACTCTCTGCAAATTATTGTTTATATCGATCACGTGATCAAAATGTTGTTGTTTAATGAAATGGCATCGACTTAAAAGCATCACTTTTCTGAACTTGCAAAAAACGCTGAGATTTTCGCTAAAATCTATTTTTGTTCCTCAGTTTGTTTCCAGACCCGGGATTTGTTTCCAGACCCGGGTTTGTTTCCAGACCCGGGATGAGAAACCAAAGTAAAATAAAACTCATCCAGATGTACAACGTGGTGTTTCATTCCAGAAAGTACTGGATGGTTTCTATAGCATACGACGTAAGCATCAATCACGTTCTGGTTCCACGCTTTGGGATGCCGTGAGAAAAGTTGTGCGAAGCATCTCAACACAAAACAAAAATTTTTGAACAACATTTTCAACCTAACAACAGCAATTTTCTATCAGATCAAATTTTAACGGGAATGACAGTTTTTTCCACGAAACATTTTTAGCTTTTTATACTGCAAACACATCCAAACTTGAAGGATACATTCGTAACATTCGGACTCCATGGGAAAGCAAGGAAACAATGAACTATGGGTGACCTTTTCCAATTTTATTTTAGGAAACCAAAAAGAAATGGATTGATTGGCTCCACAGCGGGAAAAATCCTATGTGGAACAAAACGCTGTAATATTGTTCGAATTTTGATTATATATTGATTTTCATTTTTTTAACATGAAAAGGTTTTTGTTCATCAAAACGAAACTTGAAAACTGACAAAAAACATTTAAAGTATATTGACGTTGTTTTTTCACTGTTTACTTAGATTTTTGCACGGAATTCGTTCCTGCCGCAAAATGTTTTTCCAAAATACTCAAATTCGTCGACGGTAGATTTCGGTATATTCTGATCTACCTCTCTTGCTCTTTCATTTGAAACCTCGCGCTTTTACTGATATTCGCCCCCTACCCCCCCACCAGGCCACCAAGGTCACTTGCATTTAACATTTAATTTTTGAGCTTTTGTTCAGAAAAAAGTGTTAAAGTTTAAAATTGTTTGAAAACTGCTTTTTTCAATTTTACTTCCGCTGCCGCTGATTTTGAAACAAGAGTGCTGTGTTGTAGTTTCTGTAGTTTTCTGTAGCTGTGTTGTAGTTTCTGTAGTTTCGAATTTAAGTGTTCGATACGATATTTTATCGCCTTTATGCATCAACAGTTGCGCGACCAAGCGTAGCGATTAATGAACCTTGGAGTGACGTCAATAAAATGTCTGCTACAATTTCTGCCGAAGGCAAGTAGGTGGCCATTGTGGCCATTGCCAGAAATGAATGCAAACGTCTCTGCATGAAGCCATGAAGCCCGTTAAGGATTTTCGAGGCCTTCTTGAGTTTCATACAAACAGTTGCGACGAGAAAGACTGCTTGGTGAAAAGTGATACGCGCCATTTTTTTGTCAGGAACTTGCGATTATACACAAGCTGATACACTTTCACAACAATTTGACAGAGAAAACTTTTAGTCCATACTTTCGCTGCTAAGCGATTTAAGAAGGCAGACACAAACTTCAAATAAAACAAAAAACTTTCACAATCATGAATTTCTAAACACGAACAAGTGTCATCTTGCAAAATTGTGCAAGTAAGTTAGGTGGATGTTGGTGATGGCAACCCATTGTAAATATGGATGGGATGTTTTTTGTCAAACTGTGCATCAACTCCTCAGCGATCGATATCACTAATGCGAGTTGGACTGTGCGCCAGACGTTTGCAACAAAGACGGTCCACAGTAGCGCTCACCATGTAATTATGTCCTGCGTGCATGCAAGCTTTGCCAAAACTTTGTTACTTCTGGCTTCAAGGAGAAAAGACTACAGCATGGATCATTGTCTCTACACACGTGAAAATCAATAGACCTGGTCTTCGCTATGCAGGCGTTTCTTAGGTCAGTGTGGACGACATTCGTGCTTCACAACTTCGATGGCCTGCCTGCCTGTTGTTGCCTGCGGAACAGCTGTTGCAAATTTGACAGAGTCCGTTCAAAAGTTCGAAGCTCTTTCTTATTCAGAAGCTTCGGCCATCAGTTGAAGCACCTTGTGACGTCATTTCACGATTTCAACCTTCGGGTTCATTTAATGTGATTCGCCGGCGATTAATTTCGCTCTAGCGACTCGATCTTCACTGCTGCAATCGTGGCTGCTGTGTGAAAATATTACGGAGGTGGAACTGAAATTGTTTTGAGAAAAAAAACAATAAATTAAGAATCTGTAACCTGCTTTCCTATGTCCTTGCGCTGTGAACTTCGCTGTAAGTCAAGTTTTTGCGCTGTGGGCTTTTTGTTTCATGTTTAAACTTTAATTGAAATCCTTCCAATTACTGTAAGACTTAAACATGAATGGAAAAGCCCAAAGGGTGTGGAACGATACAAGAAAAAAATATAGGTACATCAATGGCTCATTGATCACGTCACAGTTGTGGCGACAATCGTCATTCTAACGTAACACTCGCTCCGGACACCTAAACAATGTAGTGTGAAAAATATTGCTTTAGTGTGAAAAAGTCAAACAACCTGCGATTGATTATGACATGACAGACGCAACGAAACGGTTCACTGTTACGACATAATGGATGAAGGAGCGAAACAGCTCTAGCGCGTTTATCGCATGACGTGGATTATCTTGTCACGTGGACTACATGAACCAGTGTGTCGGTATTATGGTTGTAGCACATGAGATAGCAAGGAGATAAAATTCTGGACAAGATCCAGACTCAATTGGCAAGGTTCAACAAAAAGACGGATCGTTTTCATTGATGGTATTGTCGCTCTTGAATTATTGGGCTATTTTTGATAAATTACCAACGCAAAAACAAGAAAAAAGTGAAACAGTAGCAAAAGAGGGTAGAACACCAACCAATAATTAATACCATTCGTTGATCAAGTATTTCTGTTTACCAAGGACCTTTCACAAGGGCTTAAACACTAAGAACATTCCACAAGGGTCCAGCCAATCAAACCAAGATCTCAAGCGGTGATTGGACGCGCCATCGCAGAGGCCGGCAGAGGAAAAGCAACATGTTGTGAAAAATTTTATGGCAAAAAGTTTCTTTAGTCTTCACTGTTAGCAGCTATTCAGTGATAAGGAAAACTTTCTTTTGCAAAATACTTGTAGAACCATTGTTAGCAAAGCTTGTGTAAAGCTGCAAACATTCACTGGACAATGATTGCTCAAACTCGGTAAATCTCGAAATGTCTTGCGCATCTTAACTAAGGGCACCAGCATTTATTGAGTAAACCGATTATAAGAGCAACTTTACAGATCTTATACTTTTGAGGCTCGTGACCAAGATGGCGAATCACGGACTCATCAAATCAGCATGTTTTGGGCTTCCCCTCGTGTTTCGGGAAAAAACGACGAAAATATTTTTTCCTCTGAAATTTTTTAATTTTGCCTATTTTGGCCTGTTTCGTGTATCGCTGCTGTAACAGGTGAGCAAGCATATTGACTGACGCAGCATGGCCAGCTGACCTGATGACCTCCGGGTCCTTTTGTTGGCCATGTAAGTAAGCACGAACTGTCTGTCTTGATTTGCAAATTTTTTTGGAAACATTTTGCTCCATTTTTAGATTTTTTTGTTGCTTACGATGAAGGGCAATTTTCTGAAAAGACTTGTTGCTTTTCAGCATAAGACGAGGGTCGTTTAAAGAAATTTTAAGGACAAATGCCAGTGGACGTCACAAATAACCCGCTGGCCAAAGTTTGATAATCACTGACAAAGTGACATATTGTAGCTGTTTCAATTACTCGGCCCATTGTGACTCAACAATACAAAAGACGTATCGATCGCGATATATGGGAATTGCGGAGATGTTAAGGATTGAACGAAAATCTTCTTTATCGAATGTTTCGATTGCTTCGCAAAATGCGATTATGAGGTCACAGAAGTGACGAGGCAAAGATGTTTAAACGTTTTGTTCACAACGACTCATCTGCACGAAGCGCAGTGAGTGAATATTTATCTCTGCAAAGCACTGCTGCGTCGTAATACTCGATGTGTTTAACACGTCATAATGCTCCTCCCTTTCCTTTCAGCAACGAGAGGTCGATATTTTGCACGTAGAGAAATGTGGAAACGAGACTTGGAAAACTACAGTACATTCTACAATTACATCAAATCTAAAATATTCCAAAGTAATTTGTTAACAGACATTCCAGCAGACATTTCTAGAACTAAAAAAATTGAAGATTTCAACGAATCTCACTTTTCGTTTCAAAGGCGAAGGATCTTCAAAATCTTCGAAAGCATCTGTTCTGCGCTCATATATATTTATATTTATTTTAAACGTATTTTCGATAAAGTTGGAACCGATGTTTATATTTGGAGAAGACAAAAAGCACGAGTAATCATCAGCTTAATCCACACCATGCAAGAAATTTGGTCTTATTTATTGTTTTACCAAAAACATTCCTAAGACTTTTAGCAGTCCATCAATCATTATAAAGATATGACAGAGCAAGTTTTGAATCAGAAATTTATGTATTAACTGGCAATTTCTGAAATTGCAAAATTTTTTATAAATTAGAAATTCCATTACCCAGTGTGTCAGTGTGAAGCAATAAATTTCTTTGCTAATGTCGTTAAGAACTTTGAAGATTAAACACGATTTCACCAAAAACGGTGATGTCTATCACAAGATGTCCATCGTTCCGAAAGATTTTTTGAAGTTTAATACCAGTAGCTACTCATTGGTAACCTCTCAAGTGGATCACTGAAGTAAATCGCAATAAGTTTCCGACATTCGCACGAAGTTTCCGGTTCGTCAGAAAATATCCACAAAGATTTGTCAGAACCAACAGCAACTTTGAAAGTCAGTTGCTGCTGCTTCGCGATGCTTCGACTACGTTCAAAATTCATCCCGAACGGCGCCTCCATCTCAGGGGCGTTTCAATCAAATAAAATATTCTCATTAATTTCTGCAGATTTCTGTCACAGCCGGATGCGCACCGGTATCCGAAAAATCAAAAGCTTAAATGCAGCGGTCGGCCAATGACGTCATGGCTATTTAAAAACCCTTCCTCAACCAGTTCTGTCCGAACAGTAAGGATTTCGAGGTTAGCGATGAGGAGTTTCTAACATAAAATTTACGCTTAACTCTGCGTTGCAGACATTACATTAGGTTTGCACTTCTTCATGATGATCTTATCAAATCTCATGTTGTTTTCGGCTCAGTTCGACTTTGTGAGAAATTTCGAAAACCTTGATGAAGGCTTGAAGCATGTTTGCTGATGCATGAAACAGAAAGTAAGCAAGCTGAGAAACTTGTTGTACTCGGGAGATTAGTGAATTGCCGGAAATGTTTACAAAACAATGGTTTTGCAACAACCTGACAAACGTTGATAATGCAAAGAAATATTTTGTTTGTTTTTCAGGTGCTTTTAAACATTCACTTAATGTCTTCAACGACGTTGGCCTATAACATCACTGATCACTTTAAAACGTTTTGTAGGATTTACTGTAAAATCGTAGACATTCTGTGCATCTATCAAACTTTTCCAGAGCAATATCTACTTAAAAATGAGTAAGAACCTCCGCTCGGCTATTTTAGTGTAAGAATGTTGAAGCGTTGAAGCAGTTTAGAGATTGAGATTAAAATTGAGTAATTGGACTTTGATAAAGATTTGAAAATATTGTTTGTTAACAAAAAAACTGATCCAAAACGGAGATATTTTACATTTTGTGAATTGCATGTTTGAAATGTATTAAAAAGTTACGGTACAAAAAGAAAACAATAATGACGCAACATTCAACGAAGAGTTAGAAGTTGACATTAGCTTCCTGCCAATCAGCTCGTCGTTCCTTATCCACGTCATAATAGTCGATTGAATGTATTCGCTACGTTGCCTTCATCAGTCCATTTCACACAAACCAGGCACTTAACATATCATCATCTGCTCTTTCACAGTTTCGGGAGATCACAGCCAGCGATTTAAAGTATTATGACGTCGCGTCGTGAGAGAATGAGACGATTATGTCGTCAGTCCCGGAGAAGGATGTGTTAATAAGAAGGAAAGAAAACAAGGGTGCTGATTGCGATTATGCGTTTTCCAGAAGTCTAGCTGCTGTTATTGGGCGTTTTTTTCAAAAATGATGAGGAGAGTAGACCGCATTTACAGAGATTGAGGCTTACGTCATTCGTGGCAGTGTTTTGAATCAATTTCGGGCAAAATATAAAAACAAAATGGAGGAGGTTTCGAGCGTACTTCGCTAGGCGCGTGATTGGTTCGTCACACAAAGTCGCAGCAAAAGCGTCGAGATCCCATCAGACATCTTTCAGCGATATAACTTACACTCGCAGCAAGCACGTGGCACAGTGCAGTGTTTCAGTAGCAAGGCCNTCCTTCACAGCTGTGTGGGCCAGCAGCCAGTCTGAGCCACAACACCTCAAATGCTGAACAACANCCTGCTGCAAATGATGATTCCGCAACTTTGCAGTTCAATCCAACAATTACCGNTTGTGACGTCATAGGAATCAACCACAACAGAAGTACTTTCGCCGATAATTCTTTGGGTCANCTGTTGCCGCGTTCGATGTGAACAAAGTGCGCTGTTGCTCCAGCGAGGCTTTGTAGGTTAATTTTTGCTTGAAAAGAACCAGTTTTATGCAGAGATCCAGAAACAATTCTTTAACCCCTGAAAACATAGTAATTGCGTCGTCATTTGCTGTCCAGCAACGGGCGGTTTAGTCAATTGGCCAAGCTCACAATTCCACCTTGACTCGCAGACGCTGAGATTTCCCTGAAATGAGCGTCTATCGAATGAGAATAAGTCTCAGCTTGTGATTGGTTGATTTGTCGATTGCTGCTGATGTCTGTTTTATTTCCAACAAGAAACAAAACTGCAAAATATGAAAAATGCGCTTCAATTTTTCTCATCTCTTTCTTATGAAGAAACAACTTTGTTGATGTGTATCACCGAATGTTTCTGGGCAATCTAAATAACCTGTATTCTTATGTTTTCTAAAGTAGACTACCAAACCAGAAACTTACGAATTTTCCCATCAGTGTTTTGCCGCAACTCTGCAATGCAAAAAAATATTAACTTACTTTCAGCAAATTCCCGCAGAATTGTCTTTGAACTCAAAATACCTGCAACCCAATGCTGGATAACGTTGTAGCTGTCTTGGTTTGTGACGTCATAAACAAGCAACGCTGCGCTGGTGTTGCGATAAAACATGGGCATCTGTTGATTAAAAATTTATAAAAGCTTCAGTCATTCGTCCATGACCCAAAATGTTATTCGTCTTCATTTATGAGCCCAGTTGGTCAAAGTCAAATTCTAGAAGGACGGTATAGGGTATCGATGAAATGATTTTAACGATATACCTAATTGCTGCTTATTTGTTTAGTTGATGTTCGCACGCACATAAAATAACCGACCAATGAGAAACAATTATCGCACTGGATTTCATTCCATTGTGCTTCCAGGAGAACGTGATGACGAATCAGCTGCTTTTTCTAAGAAATTTAGTTGTCTGAAGAAAGCAGAGTTCACCAAGTATTTCTCAAATGAGACAATAAAAAAGTTACCAGAGTCAAACGTTCCTTAAATTGTGGAACTTTCGAACACAACGGTTTTTTTGAATTGCACAAAAACCTGTTTATGATCAATACCTGGTGTTACATAAACTTGCATTAAAATATTTCAGTTCAATTTTCGACATTTTCAACAAATTTTTTTGAAAATGTCTCATATTCCAGACAGCCGTGAGTGTTGTTTTTGACCAAAACTGGAAAAACAGCAGAAAACTATCATTTCCTGCGACCACAAATTCTCGCTGACAACACTTTTGTAGAAACATGGAATTATCAGCTCCACCGCCATTAAAATAAATACTAAAATGGTTCCCCTCAAATTTACCAATCTCAAAGTGCAACACTGTGAAAACAAAGCGCATTTCGTGGCCACAAAACGAGCCAATCGTCGAAGTCCCAACACAACAACAGAGGAACCAGGACAGGAGTAGGACGTGGGTTTCACGCCTGATCAAATTTGGGGTGACGGGTAGTTTGAACTTGGCAAAGCAGCTCGAGTTTCGTTTCGACTTGATTCTAAGAATACCTGCAGAAGTCAAAGGTCAAAGGGCGCCGAACGTGATGTCATGTTTTGACACAGTGTCAAACACACGCCCTGCATTTTCTTGCGATCAAGATTTTCTCTAGTATTTCAACCGTTCAAAAAAGTTTAAACCTTCCTTGTGACTTAAAGACAATTACGCCATTAACAAAAAGTAGGACTTCATCAGAAGCACAAACCTCTGTATCGTTCCCGACCGACAATGGCGCCAGTGAAGGCACCGATGCTGACTCATCGCAGAAGAATAAGCCAGAAGTTCAACTTCTGAGCATTTCTGGAAATTCTTTCGCATTGACAACATGGCCGCCAAAAATTTTCGGCATAAAATATTTTTAACAGTTTTGTTTTGAATTTATGTCCGACATGACCCTGAAGTATTTCTGCATTTGCGAAATTTCGTTTTCGAGAAGAAGAAAGCCGAGAGAAGACGCATAAAGCAAGTTTGGGTGCTGGACGTTTATCCAAGTTCTGGTCTTTCGCAGCTCCTAGGTTTTAGGTGTCACAGAAAGCTTTGCATATTCTGCAACCAATTATTTAAACTAGCTCAAAGAGATAGTCCTCACAAATCATAATAAAATTATAACTTTCTACAAATAAATCGCTGCTGCGTCCGGCATTCCAGAGATGAATGGATGCGAAGGAAACACTTTTATTGGATACAAGTCGCGTTGTTGCGACAGGAACTGACAACCAGCGATTTATTGCGAGAGTTTATTTTTTTCTTCCTTGAAATGTCACGGGCTCTGAGTTCAAATGATCCGCGATTCTCCAATTTCGTATTGTTTACGTCATACAAGCAACAGCGGTTGTCGCGTTTCAGGTTGCAAAACCTTTTTGTCGGTGCTTGTTTGTTCATTGTGACATCACAATCTGCCCGCAAGGCAACTGTCTCGGAGTTGTCATGGATGGTTGCAATGTCCCACGCCATTGGTGGAGACAAAGTATACTGGTGGCAAAACTCGGAGACACTTTCAAAATACAGTTGTCATGGCAGCGGCCACTTGTGTCCATACTTATGAATCCAAGTAAAACCTAGGTTTTGGGTCAATGATGATTTTGCTACAGCTGACCTCTTTTAGGAATGGCAACAAACTGAGGAAAAATACGAGTTAAAAACATTTAAATTGTTGAATTTGTGAGAAAGAAGATAATCGACTTCATAGTAAGTGCTGCTCAACATTCACTTACAAGTGATGGTGAGATGTTTCTCTGATGAACATTCGCCAACAAACTGTTGTTGAAAGAGATGCCACCAACACTACTGGTGTGATGCACTGTACGCAGCTTTCGGTGTTTTCACGTTGACTAATATCTACTTTATTTGTTTCTGACATATTTCGAAATCACGAAGCGGTGTGAATAAAACGGCCAATGCCTCAAATTATGAATCGTGTTCATGAATAGTAACTTTCAGGTTGTGACGATGGTGAATATTACTTTTGTTTCATTAAAATCTCCCTGTAAAAACATACTTTCTTTGCAAGTATTTTTTGCATTTGAACCGCTTCCTTTTTTGCTACTGAACTATAAAAGCGCAATCGTTTATCCTAGATGCCTATTTTGCTGTGTATCATAGTTTATTCCAAAAAATCGTTTAGTGGCAGACAGTCAAAGGCCAAAGCGTTTGTGACATTTTGATAATAACTTCGAAGTTTACTGAACTTCCTTCCTGCAAAATTTTCCTGCCATAATGTGAAGAGAATAACAGAGGCAACAACGACATTGTTTGCACCAAAAATTTTTTTTCAACTTAGGTTCCTCAGAGCAGGGTAATTTTGCTTGCCTGGTTTGGTCTGGAGACACACCGCTGGAGACACACTGCTGGAGACACACCACTGGAGACACACCACTGGAGACACACCGCTCGTTGAGCGCAGCACATTATCAGGTACACATAAATAGCTGCTTTTATATCTGTTGGTTTTATCATAATACTTTGTGGAAGACACAGTAACGTTTTGTCATAAGCCAGGGGTGTCCAAAGTGCAGTCCGTGGGCCAAACGAGGCCCGTGTTTCCACACGACCCGCGCCTTGGTTTGAAGTGTGTTGCAAACCCTCCGCCAAAGCTTGGATTATGCTTCTGTGTCGGAGGTTTCCTGCTGTTTAAGACGTTCCCTCGTCGTGGTTTGTTGCAATGCTGAGAGCGAACATAAACATGGAAACTGTCACAAAGGAGTGTTGTTTGAAAACAAAAGCAAAATTATTCGACTATGCTTACCTTAAAAGATGCCGGACATGACTGCTAGTCAGCGAGGGCCTTTACATGAGCGAATTTAATCCTATTTGAAGGAAATTTGGACACCCTATTTGGACCCTACATTCCTATTTGAAGGAAATTTGGAAAAAAATTTGCCAATCTATTTTCCAACCTTGTGCGTCATTTTTTCTATTCGCTTCATCAAACATGTTTATCTTAACGCCTCCAATCAACGCAAATCTCACACATTCCCAGCTCTCACCATCGAGTGGGACCTTTCGTGACCTGCTGTGTCCCATATGTTTAAC
>JGI24021J15306_10003588_pt1 | contig 17590 bp, 19 predicted proteins | sample Ectturendosymbi1_FD_15306 | JGI IMG/M metagenome (IMG submission 15306)
TCCTGGAACATTCGGGACATACGCCCGAATCAACGTAATCTGAGATATCTCCATTCGAAGTAGAAATGTTTCTAAATTCAAGGATTTACGAATTTCACAGTTGCGCACTTTGTCACGAATTTGCACGTTGCGACTTCGTCGCAGAAATCGCATCTCTACTGCTGGTGCTTGAGATAGCACTCTTTCAATCATTACCCAAGATTCATGAGAATAGGTGAGAATCAGAACAAAGACCGCATGGAGCAGGGGGGAGGGCCTGCGGCACGCGGGCAAATTGCGGCCCGCGTGAACATTTGATATGGCCCGCATCAAAATTTTCGTTACGCAAGTTAGAGTACACATCGCATTAAAATGAAGCTTCATCTTACGCAGGTAGTCAGATAGCAAGTCAATAGAAGCCACTATTCCTCACAGAAGATAAAGGTAGACTTTTAGGATGAAATTAATTGGTTTTGCGGCCGCCAGAGATAATGCACAGTTCATGCGGATCGTGATAATAAATATGTTCACCACCCTGGTACAGAGCAAGGGTTCCTAACCTGTGGTGCATGTACCTCTAGGTAGGGGTATACTTGCCTATCTGAAGGGGTACATTTGTGGTTAGCAACAGATTGGAAAAAAAATATATATATAATTTTTTTTCCAAATATTTATGTGTATATCGGTGAATAGCATTTTCAAAAATCATTATATGCTTATTTTAAATATATAAACTTTGTGACATAAAAACGTAGTATACAAATATAGTTCTGAAAACCTAGATGTTTATTAAAATTCAGTGGATTTTTTTTATTATACTCCGCCTTTCTGTGCTTTTCTGTGATAAGAAGTTTAAGGTGTACGTGCACAACCATCGAAATGCTGAAAGGGCACATGGACAGAGAAAGGTTGGGAACCCCTGGTATAGAGTTTTCGTTTTTTGCATTTTTTTCTAACGTTAATGAACCTCTTGTCTTCTGCCCTTCTAATACTGTGAATATTTTCCGCAGAGTTTAACAAAACTGGTTTCAAATCTCAGTCGTGCGACCGAAATTTTTACAGCTCTTTTTCATCAGACTATTTATTCGCTCTTTCCGAGAAACACGAACAAAGCCGCAAACTTTCAAAACAATTTTATGTTTTGACCTTCTCTAGATTTTTCTCTCTTTTTTGTGCAATATAATGATGAAATTTGATTAGCTTTCAAGAAAAAGAAATGTGCCAGCCTATGCCAGTCAAGCGACAAACGAGTTTTATTTTCAACAGTCCAATGTTACGGCGCAGAACTTATCTAAACGCGTTCTTGACACTCCTTTATTTCTGGAATATGTAATTATGTATTGTAAACTAACTACCCAAAAATACACTAACGTGACAGTTTTACTCATAAAACACTCACAGAAATCTCAACAGCAGTATCAATTAGAAAGTTTGTGTGTCATTGTGGCTGAATCACAGGTTTCCGAAAATAGCTTAGGCTGCAACCTTTCATCAGTGGTTGATCGATCTGTTAACAGTGAAAGCGTGTGCCATCATTCTGCACAGCCTTTGAACTGCAAACCCACTGAGCGTAATCCGATTGCAGTAGAGCGTAGTCTGTATGATGTATTGCTTCCTGTACCTTGTTCACTGGTTATGTCGCACAGTGACAAGTAAACTGCACCCGCTCAGTGAAAAGATTTCGCAAAAGAAATAAATCTAAACCGCAGGTAATTTCCGAAGCTTCTTTACAAGGCAGCATCCCATTCACTAAAAGATTTGTTTAATGAACCTTACGGCTGATCAAACTAAGCGCAAAACTAGCTAAATATTCCAAAATGACTTTCTCCCAATTGTGTTAAATTCCAAATCTTCCTTCTGCGTTAAAATTTAAAATTTTACGCAAGCCTACCGAAATTTTTATAGGTATTCTGGTTGATAGATAACAAAAAAAGGTTTAGGGATAATCAGAAATGTTAGAAAACATATCTTTACCACAGGAAAAATGTCAATCGCACAAAGGAGTAGTTACTGTATCTGTAAACTGATAGGGTATTCTTTCCTCCCTGAAAAAACTTTTGCAGCTTCCCAGTTTCAAGTTTTGTAGTTCGGGATTTTGAAATTTGCTTGGTATTCAGGACATTCGTCGAGAAATTCGAAAAATTGCCAAGTTCATTGAAGTTGATTTAACAGAAGATGAAATTGATCAAATTGTTGAAAACACTTCGTTTGCCAACGTGAGAAAGCAACTGTCGGCTTTGCAAGAAGGATCTGCTCTCAAATTTAATCGCAAAGGTGATCATTGCTTGAAATAAAGATTTTTGTCAATGAAATGTTTATCGACATCTCACACCCAAGCTTTGTTGATGATTTTGGTTTAGGTCAAGTTGGCGAATGGAAAGATCACTTGACCGTTGCACAATCAGAACTTGTTGATGCAAATGTCAAAAGAGTGCTTGGTGACACCGACATTGAATTCATCTACGAACTTTAGGAAGTAGCAAACGAAAAAAAAAATTGGTCAGTGTTCAATATCCTTCACATTTGCGTTTTCCTGAACGCATCCTTTACATTTCAGATGATTTAGACTTTCACCAACGTGTAAAAATATATACGTAACTTCTAGTATTTTGTAATTCTGTGTATTTTGTGTGTATATTTACTCATCGCATTTTTCTTCCCTATGTACATATGTACATCCCATTCCTTCCGGCATAAAAGCACACTCNATAGAACTTTTCTGTTTTGCTTTGTTTTTTCTTCTGTACCTCATTCATTAGTTTTTGTTACTTCNTTTTTTCGTTTTGTATTTTATTCTTAACCACACCAAATTCCTTCAATTAAATTTGGTCCACTCATCTGTGTACATAGGCATCCGCTTTCATCTGAACATTTTCTTCAACATGTTCTGTGTTTGTTTGTTTTCCTAATTGTGCGTATTTCATTCGAATGTTGTTTTTCAACACTTCTCAAAAACTGCAAAACGTGGTTGGTTGACTAGATCATAGATTCTCAAACTGCTCCGTACGGAGCACCAGGGCTCCGCGAGAGAAACCTCGGGGCTCTGCGAGCTATTCGTTTACTTATTAAAATACTGACTTGGCTAATTTTGCAACTGTCCAAAGAAGCAATAACGGCATTAATAAAGTTTCTTGTGGGGCTCCGTAAATTATGGTCAATCTCTTCATGGGCTCCATAACACCAAAAGTTTGAGGACCCCTGCCCTAGGAGGCAATGAGGCTTTCGCCAGGGGACCACTAGCATAGGCCTTCACTGTGGGTTTGTGTTTTTTTTGTTTGGCTTAGACTTTTTTGCTTACCGTTTAGCGTTGGCGAATAACATAAATATGGAAAAGCGAAATGTACATTTTTTATTGAAGGGAAGGTGGTCACGATTACAGAGAGTTTCAGTAGTGGAGCCACGGAGCATGAAAGTTTGAGAGCTGCTGCCCTACCTACACCCTAAAAACAAAACTCCTACCGTAGGGAGAAATCCGTAGCCTACCTACTCGTAGCCAGCCTACCTACTCGTAGCCAGCGTTGCCACCGGGGCAGTCTCATTAACTTCAGATTGTTGCCTTCTTCAACATCAGATAACATCACATCTGTTTGTTGGTTATACAATTTTATATAAGCGAAATGCTTCTATTGCTAAGGTAGAATGTTAATCCCATCGCAGCGAAGGGAGCTTCTTCAGTTTGGAACGCTAACCAAACACACATGAGCATGAGATCTAACTTCTTTTCATCAGAAAGGAGAGGTAAGGTGGAAAACAAAAACAACAATCCAGAGGTCCCTTAACAACGGGGGGCTTTGGTGGGCTTAGCCCCCCAAACAAAACTCCAAGCCCCCCAAATTGAAATATGAAACACTATGAATTAGTGGAATTTTTGTCAAATTTGAATGTCAAGCCCCCCTGCGCGAACGTAAAGCCCCCGCGCACGAACGTAAAGCCACCCTATGGACGACTTTCTGGCGACGGTTCTGCAGCCCAGTCAACATCCGATATGTTGCCAAAACATCGGACATCAGAACAATCTCTCAAAACATTAAATTTGGTGTTAGCACCAGGACGTGGCAACACTGGGACTAGGACAGCAGTGTGTGCTGATACCTGCTTTTGCTGTGCATTCCTAGCAATTACGCTGCAAAAGCTGTTGTTACGTCATATACACACTTAGGTAATTTGTGCTTGGAGAGAGACCCTTGTCGCGTAACTGTCTCTGCCGTGGTGCTGAGCATGTCCAGAATGAAAATGCATACCGGCTAAAGGTTTTTAGGATGGCTCCCAAACCTAGAACAGGTAAAAAACGGGGAGCCACCACAAAGCGCAAACAGAAAAAAGAAGATAAAAACAAGAAAGTAGAGGTAGGTTGCCGTTGGCATTGTTTGCGTGATACAGTGGCTACTTTTGAAAGCACACCACGAATTTATCGTGAAATGATTATTTTTTAAAAATGTATGCCCAAGCGTCCAAGGCAAAATCCAATTAGAAATGGACCAAGCTTTGTCACAAAAGGAATCCATGTTTGCTTGCGTAAAAGCATCCTGTAATTGCTGTAGGTAGTTTAAAACTGTTGAACCGAGGTTTGCCGTCTTGCAGTAGGCTCTTGCAAGACAAAAGCGGTACAGTAGCCGGTCTAAGTTTTGTAGCTGCACTGCCTTATGGGTACCCTAAGCCTGTAAGATGCTTTCGTGTACATAGCACATTTCGCGTTTATTTGGCAACCCTGGTAGTGATGCTCATACCGCTACAACTGCCTTCTGTTCATCATACTCATCCTGTGACGGAGCAAGCACATGATGCTAAAGAGAGGAAAGGCAATGCGAGAAGAGCATTTGGTCAGCAAAATATAGTCAAGTAAAGACTGGGCGTCCGCTGTCGTCTAGACTAGACCTTACGATAAGCTAAAAAATAAAAATGTAAGCCGCTCAAAATGATGAAAAACACTTTATGAGCCGCGGCATACAATCAAATAATAATTATATGGTATAAGCTAAGTGGGGGTCTAGTTTTTACATTTAGCTTGACAGGGGGGCCAAATCGCCACTCTGTCCTACTGACAATTACTCCACTGCAATAAACACTTTAAATATTGATTAAACAAAAACAAACAATGTTTAAAATCTTTGTTACAGTTGATAAACATCAACGCTTCAAATCTTTTATCAGTCAAACGACATCTATCAGGCTTGAACATTCGTCCAGCAGCGCTGAAAAGTCGTTTGCTAGTAATTTCAAAATTGCTGACTATTTCTTCAACCTGCGTGTTACGATGATTTTAGCAGATGCCTTTGGATCTTCTGCAAGCCAGTATAGCATTGCGTTGCTTTCAATTTGAAATGAAATGAACAAAGATGCCAGTATAGCTGCGCATTTGTCTATTGGACCAAAAGTTTGTGGTTAACAAAACCTCACTGGTTTCGTTTGTTTTGGTTAGTTGCTCCTACTGTGAAATTTTCCTTTCCAATGTAAAGTGGGCAGCTGGGGTTGCAATTTTTCAATTAGATTTTCTCAATTGGTAACTTTACTGTTTGTGGGTTTTATGTTATTTTATTCTATTTATACTTCATGCGTTTCGCAGAGTTGATAATGCCTACATTGTAGGCGAAATATATACTCTGTAAGATCTTAAAATGTTTGATTCTTTGCTAAGAAAGGATTTCTTTCCATAGACACTCACTGGTTTCGTTGAGTTTTTTTACTAGTATCCGTGTATGATCTCTGCTGACTTGCTACAGTAGTTATCAGCGTTGCGGAAAGGTACTTTCGTCTTGATTTAATTATCTTATTTCTCAAAAAGTTAATTTATATAAATTATTGTACTAATGATGTACATAGCCTAGTCCAGCACTTACGTTCATAGGTTCACTGTGAATATATGTAAATAAAACCAACACCTCTCTTCGCAATGTATCACTATCTCTTCTGTTGCCGAAGTGTCAACCCGATTTTAAGTAAAGCTCTTATTTTTGTTGCTACGTCTCACTAGACTCGCTACGTTACTTCAGGTGGCCAATAGGAAGTCTGGCTGGAACGAAGCAAAAATTCGCTACAAACGCTGTGCTTGACACTTTACTATCTGGATTTAATGCACCCACACGGGCAAATAGCCTCCCCTGAAACATAACTATAAAAACGATGATAAAGGAGAAAACCCAGCCACCAAAACCACAGTGATATAGGATGAAGATTTTCAAGTTTAATCGCGAAAGTAATCGTCGATTACGATTAAATAGGCAATGTCATCGATTACGACTGCATGTCATATTTGGTCAGTTCAATCGATTACGATTACTCAAAAAACTGTAATCGATTACGATTTCCGCATGTCTGGTTGTACCCCTTCTTTTTCCCGGTGCCTGCAGACAATCCGAATTTCCGGAACAAGCTGTACCAGCTGACCAGCACATGACCCCAAAACGGTAATTATCCCGGTTACCATGGTAATTTTTTTCATTGATTTGCTGCCATCTGTTACAAACCATCCGATATCCTTCACCAACAGTCATTCGCATGATTCTGTGCAGGCACGTTGCCGTGGAGCATGTTTATATCGGTTCCGACAAAATCTACGGGAAGAAGTGCTCGTGACGTAGGCTTTCTACACCTCCAAATCGTTTTTTTGCGATAACTATTTAACCAGTTCGCGTCTGCTTGGCGGGTGTCACTAACGTTTTCGAAAAAGCAGATGGATTTGACAATATGATGATAACGGATCATTACATTGGGTTTGAAAAACTCAGTTTTTCGAACGTCCATTTATTTTCTGCGTGTTTACTTAGCGTTATTTAAAAAGAATTGTAAGTTCATTAGTGTGTGAACTAAATACAAAGAATATCCAACGAGATGAATCGCAGGAAAATGTGAAACCCTTTTGTACTTCGCCTAAAAACTCACAAAACGTTTGAACCTAGGATGTCCGGGATGATGAGGAGAAAGCAGATTTTTTTTCAAAGCTACACGACAAGCTGAACGACCTCGCAATGCAGCAGCAACAACAGCAGCAGCAGCTGCAGGCTGAAGAACCACTGGGAGCAGAAAGTCAGATTTCCGTACATCAAACGGTTAGTAAGAGTAGGTGCAGCGGCTCCATCGCAGATAAAGAAGTCAGGTTGCAACAGATTAAACTTGTTTGACTACAGATTGCACCAGCAGACCGCAGCCTGAAATTGCAACTGGCACAGTAGCGATGGGTCGTAAAGCTATACTGATTGACTGATCAAAATAACGATTTGTGGAAACAGAAACATCAGCTCTTCCACCGCCATAGCGCGCATTTACATTGTTGAATGTACGCAGTGCAGGCCTGTAACCAGGTTTTGAGATTTGGGGAGAGAGATGCATTTGTAGGGGGTAAGACTTATGTTTTTATTACATGTTTAAATCGCATTTTTCTGGGCACAGCAAAATTTAGGGGTAACAAAGCAATTTTGAGGCCACTGCCCCGAATGCCGCCCGTGGCTAGGGGGCCTGACGCGTTGAATCGTTCAACACGTTGAGATTTTTACATGAAAACTTCGCAAATATTACGCAAGCTTGTTCGCATAACTCCATGCTTCATTTCCCGAGACGATTTTAAAAGTAACTGAATTTGCAGTTTGCCAAAAGCATGAACGTTAACAGCTGCTTCAGATATACCTAATTTAAATTGCTTCACGTGATCTGTTTCCTACTGCCCTTTGACATTTGTCTCTATCAAATGTTTGCATATTACAGTTTATGTCGGAAGATCTGCCTTTCAGCCCGGATGGCCCGATTTCCCGCGATGGTTCTTCTGAAAGCGAAGCCCTATCTGTGGACACTCAAGAGGAAAAAGCTTGCGCTGATTGGATCCAGATGCAGGATTGCGTTAAGAACCGGAACACGGAGACGTTTAAACAGCAGGTGGGGCCCGTGCGAAAAAAATCACGTGGAACTGAAATTTTTCAGGAGGGTGAAGAGAAAGTTAATTATTGAAGTTGAAAAAACAAAGCGTTTGGAGTTTTGTCGTACTTTCACAGACGCCATCACGAGCCGAACAAGAATTTTGGTCTACAAAGCACCCTGAGCCATGTGCAGATAGTCTAAGCCCTTAGAGACTGACATTATGTGCCACCAAGGACGACTTGTATTTATGATCAGGCGCGTCGCGGGGGTTGTTTGGTTAGGGTACAACAAAAGGATGGGGCTTCACTATAAGCGAGAGATAAAATAAAGTTAATCAGTTAGTGGGCAAACACTGGCTCCCATGCACTGGCCACGACCCTGCTTGAAATGGGCCAAATAAAGGGGGATCATCACCGCAGTAACTTAATTGTATTCAAGACATTTGTCTTCAATTAATGAGCAATCTGCATTTTCATCATACATTGCTTATGTAAATTGAAATATTCTACCAATGGCACATTTTGAAGTAAATTTGCATCGGGATTTCGTGTTTGTTGCATGATTTTATTCAAAATATGCTTTTTTATAAAGTAATTTTTTAAACTTTATTATGCTCAGAAAACTTCGTGGTGTGGACTACGAGCACTGGGAATGATCCACAATCGTATGGCAGACCTTGAAGTACAATTTCAGCGAGATGTATTTGATTTGGAGTGCCGCTATATGACTACCTTATACAAGCCGCTACTAAACTTACGGGAAACGCTTCTTGGATTTGTCAAAAGCTCTGCGAAGTACGCAACTACATGCTCTGTTTTGTCATAAGCGTGTCAAAAAACATGCAGAGTATAATGAATGAGATTTCTTTACCCATTAGGCAACAATGTGATTTTATGCATTAGTTTGCGATGATCGAGTTGACTGAAAAAGATTGTACTGCTTCAGAAAAAAGGCATTATCCGTGCGCTGCAATAACGTCCAATCGCTCTTTATAACTTTTCTTTGCGATTTTGTCAACGTCAAGTTCTTGTAGACTTAATGTTTAAATAACTTTGAAGATTCTACTGTGTTGTGACTTTGACAGAAAAGCGCTCCGGCAACTTCCTGATTAATTTTTAAATTTTTTTGAGCTAAGTTTTCAGAAGTAACTCAAGACTTTGTTTTATCCCAACCACAGAGCATTGCCGACGATACTGTTTGATTGAATAAGAATTGAAGAAGCCTGCTCCGTAGGCGAAATATATGCTTTGATAAGATTATAGTGTCTAGAATTTTTGTTGTAACCCTGCTCAGGATAACTAGTAGTCCACTACTAAGGGCCTTGGTTTTTGTGGGTTCCATATACAAAAAACGTTTTATTTAGAAACCTGTGTTTCCATGACTTTTCCTGATTTTCAGAGGCAAATGAAATGGTGGCACAATTACTTTACAAAAATGTCATTAAAAGCCTATAAACAGAAAATTGGGGCACTCTACTACCCTGGGTTACCTGATGTGCATCAAATTTTGTTCTCCCGACTGCCTCAAAATTTCAATGTGATTTTGAAGTGCAAAACGATTTTGACCAGATGCGACATCGTAAACCTTTCAATATGAAGAGTAGACCTACAGTCTACACCATGACTTGATATGAAGAAAAAACGGATCTAAAACGCACATGAACTTTTCTACACACAAACAAAAATTCCCGTCTGGAACAGCAGTTGTTTGGGGACACAGTGTATAAAATTTGTATGCTATGTGTGTTTCGCTGCGCAGATGCAATTTTGTTGCGAAAGTGATTAGAAATGAACGTCGGGAAGTCAAAAATAATTTGGTCCGGAAATAACGGATGTCACATGTCCCAGGAAAACGTAATCAAATTTTGGGTTGCCTTACGCCCTTCATCTCGCAACTCGTGTAGTGTTTTAAGGTTTCCTGAGCAGGGTTGCATTACTTTCAAGAGATAGTGGACGAAAATGTGCATTGGTTTTCACAAAAAAACTTAGCTACATGAACTGATAATGTTACCAAGTCCTTTGTTGTCAGCAAATGCGTAAGAGAGCATAACGTAGTTGTTTTTAGGATATTATTTAACATAATTTTTAATTCAAATATTGCTGTACCTAGTATTGCCTAATGTACGTAATGTACATCGCTTCCTCTTTTTTCGAAAAGGGGAAAAAGAGATCGTGATTTTCAGTTTAAACAAAGAAAAATAGAAAAGCAGCCGCCTGAAAATATTTATGTGCTTTTTAAAGTGCTGAACACTGATTAATTGGAACGTGCTTTGGCATTCCCTGAAAGATGTTGAAAATTACCAAGTGAAGTAAATATTTTCGTTGTTACTTTCGAATCAGCCTATTATAAGTTCATTTGCTCTTAAATTTCAGTTTTTAGATGTATGTATGGCCCAGCTTGAGTATATTTGCCATGCGTCAAACTTTCATGCGACTTTTTTTGCACTTCTAACTGCAGTTTTCTTACTCTGCTGAGTTAATTAAGTCCTTCCAAAGATGAAAACTAGGATACAAACAAGCTTAGACGTAGCTATATGTTGCCTCGAATCACTGCTTACATTGGTTATGGGTGTTTCTGCCAACAAATTATTTAGTGGTGCACTAAAGAATTACCCGGTGAGTTAATTGCAATATTGACGAACTCTAGTCTGTAAAGGCTTTTATGAACGAAACCAGATAATGAAAGTACTATAAAACACATCCACGCTGTTTTGCTGTATGCTTGTGTAAAAATGCCTTTCATTGAAAATTGGCGAAAATATCAAACAAAATTGTCTATTTTTCAAACTTTGAGCACATTTTAAAACAGCATATTTTTATAAAGACAACTGAAGTCTGTACGTTAGAGTCCTTAGACAAAAGTGCTTAGAGCCTTCTTCAGCTTGGATCAACACTTTTGATGTTTTCATTTCAGTGTTCACGTCACCGAAAGCTATATACAGTCACTCGTAAAACCCTGCCTGGCGTGTTCATCTTACGCTTCTCGCCAAGGAACGGAACTGACTTGCTCCGTTCGCAAATTCCTCTACGGAGGTGAGGACCGTCAACCCGTTTTAAGGATCAGTACTTCAGTGATTTGATTGACGATTTGAAATTCAAATGTGTTGCAAGTTTTTTTTACCCGCTATCATATGTTCGAGCTCTTAGTCTATAACTAAACAATTTTTCTGTTTTACGACGAAATGCCAACAGGACAATAACTCCCACACTCATACAGACACTTTACGGATGCTCATGTAAACAATTGTTCAACATCGTTTGGAGAATGATGCCACCTCGCATACAAAATATTGATTGTGTAGTATAATTCAGAAACATACCTCTGGCTAATTCACACAGCTGTGAAACTAAGCTTCCCATGGAATTTAGACTGTACGGGATCTAATTTGACGGTGAAGATAAGAAGGCAGCATAATACTGTAATACATCAGAAGCCCGTGAAATATAATATCTCCTTTGACCGAAAATATTGAAGATTGATCTCGTGTACCAGTACGTAGGAATTTTGTGCAGCCAATATCATCTCCATTAACCTTTTGGTCATGTTAACTTTTTGTAACCGAAACAAACAAAAGATTAACCGAACAGTTTCAAGCAAGCGCTGTTAGCTTTTTGCCGGTACGCTTGGTTGAGCACGTGACACTAAAGCTAGTAATATGAGTTCGATTCCGGGCTGGGTCATACCGAAGACTTCAAAAACAGTACTTGCGTCCTGTTCAGCCTCGTGCTCGGCATTAATGCATGGGTGCAAGGGGGAGCGACCCGCCACCAGTGCAATATTCACTTTGGAAGTAGCCGCGTGGCCCACGGCGCAGAGTAAGCGGCAGTGGCGTACGAAGTCCAAACTTTTTGACTCCGACTCCACTCCTGCTTTGGAACAATCCGCTCCGACTCCGCAAGATTTTAAGTTTTCCACTCCGACTCCTGCTTGAACTTCAAATTGACTGCTATAAGTTCCCCAAAAAATGATTCCGGCTCCACTCCTGTTTCGGAGATTCATTAAGACTCCGACCGGAGTCCACTCCCACACTCCGGCTCCTGCAAACCTCTGGTAAGCGGACATGGGCGCCTCAGACCACTCGTGACACTCTGAAAGGAGAACAAAAAGCGCATGCGAATGAAGCCGAACTGTCTGATTTTTGCACTGGTTTCATTTCCATTGCAGACAATCCACCGCTGTGCGACGATTTTTGGCTTCGTGTCATGCTCCACTCAGACCCTCCCCTGCGCAACCTCATCCAGCCTGCTGACCTCCCCAGGCTCAAGTACCTGCGCGACATAAAAGTCGATTTGATAAAAGTGTGCAGTGACGAGCTCGAGCTGCGCGCCGAAAGACGAGGCTGTTTTACAGGTAGGCTTGAAAACATTCCCGAGTGAATAGCAACTAGCATGTGACAGGTATGTACGTAAGCCAAGCCGTACTGCATGTTTGTATTGGCATTTCTTTCTGCATATGACATCGTAACACATAATGTGTGAACAGGATGAGTTTTTAGATCCTTCCTTCGCTTCGCGAAAAGCTTCGCGCACCCTCAAGCAACTTGATTTAAAAAAGATGCAGTTGTTGTTTTGTGCTTCCCTGATTGAAAGCAGTAAACGCAAACATTCGGCACCATTAACGAGTATGTTACGCGTTTTTTAAAACCTCGATGATATGTCGTCTAGTGTGGTTGATATTTATTCTATAGCTAATTTTGCTCGTTTAAGTTGAACAACACATTTGGAGTGACCATTGTTTAACTATGCGTAAGGTTTTGTTCTTCGTGATGACCAAGAAAGACAGGCTTTACACTGTTCTGCGCTCACTCTGCACAGGGGCGGATCCAGCTGGTAACGTTAGGGTGGGCAATCTCAGTAATATTTGGTGGTCAAGTCTCATATCGGTTTCGCTGTTGTAAGAGAGATGAAGTATACTTCACAACACTTACTTGTGAAAAAACAATGGACGACAGAATGGCCTTAAATCGCAAACAATGAGACAATTCGAACATGACCAAAGACTTATTCAGAATCGGTTTTGATACGTTGTTTTCCGAATTGTATAAAATCACGGTGAATAAAGTAACTTTTGTATGTTTAAGGGGGGCAATCGCCCCCACTGGATCCGACCCTAGTTCCGCAAGTAATTTTGTAGAAAGCAGTAAAAATGTGATCGCGACATTACCAGACTTATGTAAAAATATATCGAGTTTCTCAGGTTGCTTATTTTGCAGTTGATTTTTGTAGGGTCAAGAGGTCATATTGCGCCAGGAAAGCATTGTTGTTGACTCAATCACTGGCCATGACCGTCTAACTCTCCCTGAGAATAAAACGCATGCTTTTCGCCTGTGCTTGTTGGTGAAAGTCGTGTAACAGATTTGCAGCCTGACCCGTCACACAGAATTGCGGTTACCGACACAAGACGAAGCAGCGCCGACCCTCATTCACATATGTCATCAGCAGACTTCAAACAAGTGGCTAACGAGTCGTTGAATGCGATTTCTGAGACATATCTGAAAGCATCAGGTTATTAAGAACAATACACTGCAAGCGAAGCTCTTCACAATTAAAGCTGAACGCACAACTGCATTAATTAATATCATCATTAAAATAACTCATCAAACTGCGACAACCGTCGACAAGAATTACAATAGACCAGGGACGGGGAACCTGTTTACTATCACGGGCCGCATAAATGGTGGATTTTCGCTGGCGGGCCGCAATAAACCAACTGATTTTATCCAAAAATTCAACCTCTATCCAACTATGAAGGATAGGGGCTTCACTTGACATACCATCTAAGACTGAAGTAACTGCTTGTCATGGAGATTCGTTTTGATGCGATTTTGTACTCTAAATCTGGTAACGAAAATTCTGATGCAGGCCATACCACATATTCACGCGGGCCGCAGGTTCCCAACCCCTGCAACAGAGTGTGATTAACTAAATACGCACCAAAACGATGTGAACCCCACAGATCCTTCCAACAGATTTAGGTTCTTTTTCAGAAATACTCGTGTTTCCGACTGCAAGAGTTTTGCGTTATGCTTCTTGTCGAAAAGGTTCTAATAAACAGAGTGTGCACACACAATGCAACCGCACGAAGAGTTGCGTCATACTTTTCTGACCCGAAATTTCCACATCGCAGGATTTCTGCGGCCCATGTACAATCAGTTCGTGTTTGACAGTGGTAATAACTGATTAGTAAATAGTAACTGCCCCCTGTGGTGGGGGTCCTGCGTCTGCTAAAGTATCAGGCATCAGCAATTGCAATAAGCATTGGTTCTAACCAACTTCTTCTAATGCCTTTTTGCTGTAATTTTTGAAACTTCAGAATGATAAACACTGCGCATGCGCGCACGCAAACGGTAGCGACAAAATTTACAAATGTCTATTTGGAAACACGCGTGCTAGGTACAAGACGTGGACTTCAAGCCTCACGAATTCAAGGAATTTTTCTCTTTCTTTGCCAATAATGGCAAACAGTAATGAATGCGGAACTTGGGAGTAAACTACAACAAGATTGGTGTTAGAACAGCACAAAAATTTGCAAGTCTTGCAAACCCGTTATTAGAAACAATGCAAAAAATAATGATTTAAAAGAAACCTAACGCTTCTTCCTTCACTCGTTAAATCTTCCTAATGACAAAAAACAGTTGTTTTCGAAAGATCCAACATGAGTTTTGTTGAAATCCTTGATTTGTGTCTTAATGTTTCCATAGTTTTTGTTGGATTTTTGCATTTCTACGACGGCAACTAAGGTTTGGTTTCTCCATGCACCTGATGATGTGGGTTATGAAACAGGGGAATTACCTTTCCAAACTGAGAGATTACTTTTACTTCGCCGGGCGCATGATACTAATTACTGACACTGATCCCAGGTGGATCAGCTGTGGGATTTGATGTACGCTTCAAGTTCAGCCCGAACCCATACTTTCGCAACAATGTCTTGACGAAACGTTACGTGATCGATCTCGAACCCGACGGATCGGATTACGTTCTGGTCCAGTTGAACCATAACGAAATGGAAAATATGCTCAGTTGCTGGGATGCTGATATAGAAGGTTAGTGCGGAAAAAATCGTTAAAAAGTTTTTGTTTGCCGTTGTCATGTTGACGCCAAAAGTGGCCTCATTCCGTTTTTCATCAAATGCTTTTTGCACCTTTTGTTTCAACAATAAATTCAATGTGATGATCAATTATCAAAACATTGTCATAGTTCAGCTTGTGTACACTCATGCAGGTATTGTTGCTGCAGCAACTTCAAAATTTGCCTTTTTCAGCTTCCGATCCGAGCGAAGGGGAACCTTTGTGCAAAAGAGTGAAACTGAGCGGACCCCCCACGTCAGAGAAACTCCTACAATACGGGGGACCACAAGTGATCGCCATCCGGGGGTGCAAGATCGAGTGGTTCAACGAAAACTCCCCTGGTACGTTTTTTGTGCTGGAAATTAAAAAAATGTTTTCGTTTGCACACCGTCTGCTGAATGAACGATGCCTGGGCAAGTGCCTTGGGTATAAAGATATATACTTCGTGCTGCGTTTAAGCTCAAGAGATGCTTCTCTTTTCACGATGAAGAAGGTCGACTCGATTTTATTTGTGAATGCTGTACAAAATGAAAATGAAAGATTTCGAGCTGTGTAAATTGAAAGCATCAAAGAGAAAAGCAGCATCTTTTTATTTCAATAGGTGATGGAATATAATTGGATTGAACTGCTGAAATCAATTACTGTTTGTAGCAATCGCTTTATTTGCAAAAATTTTGGGAAAGATCTTAGCCATATATAACTGGTGTCAAGCCTAAAATTCATGGGAGGTTTTACAACATCAACAAAATAAAGCGATTCGGTCCTAAAAAATTGTGAAAGCTAAACAATATAAGGCTTCAATTTCTACTTAGCAGGTCTTTTTATACCTAGAAGAGCATAGGTAATCACCACTACGCTCGATGCAAATGAAAATTATTTTGTTTTAGCCGACTTTTTATCGTTCGAGAAAAACATGTACTTAGATGTTAGAGCCCCATATTCATTGTTATAATGCATAACCTAAGAAAATTGATTTGAAAACGAAATGCTCCCAGAGCCAAAACGCTTTCAGTGCTTCAAGCGCTTGAATTGCAGGTAATCCTTGTCGTGAGTTGATTCCTCAAAATTCGAAGTTTTCCTTGGAAAAATCGTTTTTTCAGTACTTTGAAAATTTTTGGGACAAAGGTGAAGCTGTCAGCAACTCACACGTCCAACGGTACGTTTTTTTACTAATATCTGAAACAGTAAGAAATAAATTTCTTTTTCAATTATAATTTTGCTATAGTTTCTCTTTCCTGTTGTTGCAAGTTCCAAAACTGCCTTCTAAGCTGTTTCATGCAAATGCGGCCGCAGTTGTTGCTTTCGCTATATTCATTACTTTGTTTTGCTTGCAGTAAAACAAGGAAAGCATATTTTGTTTGATTGTAAGATACGAAGAATTAAGCAACGTCTGTATTTGTCGTGACGTATACGAAGAATTTGTCGTGACGTAGCGAACAGTCAATGAACACCGCGAAACGTGTATTGTATCAAATGCAAGCAGACTTTTCGTAGTGGGCGCTGTCAGCGTAATCGTTATGTAATGTTCTTTTGATCCGTAGCGATTACGAAATCGGTACCTACATCCGGGACAAATTGGTGCCAAGAGCGTACGCTTTCTATAGGTCCAGCAACACAACTTCTGGTAAGTAATTTTAAACACGTATCTATCTATTCTGCAAATTTTTTCTGATTATTAAAATTATCTGTAATTGCTGGAGTCGTTTTTAGTACAAAATCGCCACGAAACGCCAGTGAGTTGCTTCTGGGAATACTTTATTCATTCTTACAGGTATCATTCAAGCAATTGCGAACTTGAATACGAACAACGCCATTGATTGGTTGACAACGTAGTACTGTGCATGCTTTTTGCTGAATCAGCCAAAATTTATAATCTCAAACATTTGGTCAAATGCCATCAACACAACGTAGCTTATTGCCAATACTCTATGCACAGTCTTGTTGAAGGATCAAATCTTGCCAAAAATTTTGCTTGAACTAAGTTGACACAACTTAAAGCAAACGTTATTGTTTGAGTTCACACAAAAGATTTGCTCCTTTCCTCTAAGTTTTGGCCCCAAATCTACTCCCGCTTGTCAACTAATCTGAATGCAACATCACGGATTTCGCAAACCCGATTCAGTTTATCAATTTCCCGCCTTCGTTTCACGAGTTTTCATTTTACGATTTGCAGAATACGTACTCTCCGCAAAGCGCCAGCGTTCGAGCGAGATCTACAAAAGGAAGAACGCGATGGAAACTGAGCCCTCGGAGCAGTCGGACTGCGAGCTGAGAGCGAAGCACGCGACCATCGAAGCGGAACGCGTAAAGTTCGACGAAGAGCGCGACGAAAAAGCGCGCGACGACGCCGTCACGGAGCCGAGCTGCAACTTTCCGGTGATGACGTCCCTGTCCAGTCAGCAGGACGGCACATACGACATCGTGGACGAGTCGTCGTGCGTGAACCTGGACGTCAACGACAGGGGCGCCGCCGGTCGCAAACCGGGAGCGAACCTGTCGTCCATGAAAACGGGCACCTTCGCGCGAACGTGCAGCTCGCAGCAGGTGCGTTCTGCGCCGCAGCGCGCTGGTGCCGATCGCACCAAAGTCGCCTTGGACCACAGCAACGCTCAACACGAGACGCAAGATGTCGACCCCGCTGGCTACGGCAGCGTGTTCGAAAAAGCGTTCTTCGAAAACTGCAACAGCTACGACGAC
>JGI24021J15306_10003589_pt1 | contig 17588 bp, 11 predicted proteins | sample Ectturendosymbi1_FD_15306 | JGI IMG/M metagenome (IMG submission 15306)
TGTTGCAACCTCTCCGGTGGTGTTGCGTTGATTGTGTGATTCACCACGAACGGGATGTGCGTGAAGAATAACACCATTATATATGTAGCGCGAGCAACCAATAGTAAGAGAGATTGCGACGCATGATCTCTATTGTTGCTTGCTGCCATGGTGCGAAGCTTTGCGCACTTGTCGCTTGGGATTTCCGATCGACACACACGCGAAAGCGAAATTACTCCGCCATTTAAGGCTTTGAGTATTTCAGATCGGATTTCATGACAACTGCTGTCTTCCGTGTTTCGACAGCTAGGAAGATCTTGCTTGCAGTAACAGCATTTTCTCCCCCAAATGTGTCTTGCGTGTGTCAGATGGTGTGACAGAGACTGGGTTATAACGATCTTTGAAATACTCACAATCTGTCAATGCTATCCTCATTGCTGAGTAAGGCATTATTTTGTTTTTGATGGATCTATGAGTATTAGAATATTTGCCACAGAGTCCGATGATGGTTTATCAGAAAAAAACTTTCTTGGTTTCCCAGTAATTTGGAATCCACTTTATACCCGAAATTCTCTTAAGATTGCATTTTGGACGTTTTTACCCTGAAGGCTGCTGACATTCGTGCTTTAGGGTACAGCGAATGCAGAAGATTTGATTTTGTTCTAAAACAAAGCCTTGCAGGCTGCTTTCTTTGCTTGAATAGCATCTTTCATGTTCTGGTTCCACCACGGACCTTTTTTGCCTGTATTGGCCACACCGAGTCGTTTATATCCACATACCCGAGCAGCAGATGAAGCTACAGCTGCTTTGAACATCTGTCACTCCATCCCCGGCTCTGCTGCACGTTCTGAGAACTCTAGAAACAAGGACGATACGTTGTCTTCAGTGGTCTTTCTTATATCTTCGTCAGACAGGGGCTCCCATGTAATCGTTCGGTAGGACCTCCTAGTCCAGGCAATTCCCGAACGCCCTGTTGGATTTTCCAGAAGTAGGTTGCATAACACCGAGTTGATTGGTCGACAGTTCTCGAGTTGATTGGTCGACATTGATCTCTTTAGACGCGGACATCCAACACTGAACGGAACAAGTCAGCTGAAACTAAACAAAAATCACTGAGTTACCGTTGACCCAACTAGTATCTGCACCAGATGTTCTTTGTGCACATCTTTAGTGTTGAAAAAATAATGTTCATGATTCAGAGTGAGAGGTTACACCAGCACTATCTTCCGTTATCACTTTCTTCAGCATCAGCATGTCGGCCAATCACGCCATTCCATATTCTAGTCATTACATAATCTTCACCAGACCAACTCGATTCAAGTCAATCCTTTTAAAATTGATACTCGAATTTCAATGACTGGGTAAAGCGTCTTTGGGCTTTCAAATTTCAAGCTTTGTCAGTAATCTGCGTTAATTGTTTGAATTAGAAGCAGACGTTGCTAAATGTTCAGAGCAAAAAATTCCTAAAAATCAAAAGCGATTTTGATATGTTTCCCTTACTGTGTACGTACTTTCAACGATGAAAATTCGAAAGTTTGATTGACTGGGGTCTGAAACGTATTAGACGGCAATTGAAAAATGGATCGATGTGAAAATATGTTTCGGTTTGAAAAACTTTCTTGAAAAAATTGAATGACGAAACACCTATATGCCAGGTTTTCGTGCTAACTGCATATTTGCGTTGCCGTTCATATGTTCTGAACAAATGTTTATGAATGCAACTGCTTGAAATCTTTCCACTACTTCCGGTGTTAAATCGCTTTAAACGTACATGAAACAGCATGCAAAGAACATAAAGCAAAGGCATGTGGTTGATTTTACGTGTTTATAGTCATTGGTCTATTTTCACAAAAAAACGCAATCTAAAGAAATTGAATTAAAGCAAATTTTTTTTCTACGCTTAGACAACAGTTGTACACAAATTATTTCCATAGAAACTAAATACTTTAAACTAATTTTCACCCAAAACTGAAATCCAAACCTGTTGAAGACAACGAATGTTTTGAAGCATCATCCAAAAGTGAATTGCCATGCATCGCGTCCTGGATAAACAAATGATTTTTTTGCAACGGGGAAATTTTTGAAACTTCCTCTGAAATTCTCGTTAATACCGATTAAAAATTTAAATAATTGATTTTCTTTTTCAGAAAAAATAGAACTTACAAACAATTGGTAATTGAAAGGTGAAGCAATCTTTTGCTTGTTTGTTACATATTGAAACCTCTCTCCTTCAGGTTGCTTGCATTCTCATTACGTACAAGATGACAAAATTAATTGTGTCAGTATAGTTAAAAACAAATAGTAAAACGAATATATCTAACTGCTCACAGTAGCTCATGCTAATTGATTGCTGTTTGTAAGTTTATCAATAAAAGTTATCAACGATAAGCTCGTATGTTCAAAGAAAAAATTTAAGGTGCAAAAATATCGTACAAATCTCTGCAGGCAAGAACATATGATAAAGATTTTGAAAAACTACTTGTTGTTTTGCTATTCTTTTAAACATTTTCTACAAAAATGAATTGGAAAGTATAGATTTAGATTGAAAAAACGTTGTTTTCAGAACTTACCAAGCACGTATGCCAATTTATTGAAAGCTCAATTTCATCGGAAAACTGCCTTACCTATCAAGCAGTCGCTAACCTTTACAAGCTCGACGCACTGATGTCCAAAGCAAACGACTGCATTCTCAAAAATTTCTCTCATGTTTCGCGAAGCGAACAGTTTTTGAAGCTCCCACTGGGGAACCTGGAAGAGGTTTTGCTTTCGGAAAACTTGACGGTGAGGCTTTTGAAAGCAAACGATCACTGAACCTAATGATATTGTGCTTTTTGATTAAGTAAATTTATAGCTTGCTTTTTGCGCGCAATAATCTTTTCCTCCTGTTTTTTACCTGAAGTTGATATTGCACTTGAAAATCATAATTTTTTCAGCTACGTCTTGTTTAGCAATGCAAAGATCTTGTAGTTAATGTCAAAGAAATGTAGTATTCGAAAACAGACATGCCGCGAACCGGAACAAAGAGTATCTACGCAGTCTGTGAATATATGCATACGCTACGCAGTTTGTGAATGCTTAATTATGATTTACGTTTGAAAAGCTCGTTTCATTCTTCTTGTTACTCTAATATAACAGGTCTAAATTTTCATGTCAAACTCTTTCTTGAAGGCTTATGATAAAATCGGATGAAGGGATTGGAAAATTTTATCTCTTGCTGAACATGTATGTTTGTGCGATCTATGCCTAATCGTTAGTGGTTTTTCCAGTCACTCAAGTTGTGCTATCAACATTGCAACTTACAGCTGTTCCAAGTAATGCAATGAATAATCTCCACCAAATACTGGACATGGAAAATAAAACAGAGCATTGTAGTTTTAACAGTGGTATTGCTCTCTGCAGAGCTACTGATGCTGCTAATAAGTAGCAACAGTAAAATCTGGGCTCTGCAAGATGCAAACACATTGTTTTAATGGATTTCTTTTTTATCTGGATCCAATTCACTTATCGAAAAATGATATCTTAGAAACTTCACAGTACGAACTCTTCGCTCCATCTTCAAACTGTCAAATGTTAGAGCTCATTACCAGTAGCACATGGCTGCAGTCTGTTATTATGCAGAAACAAAAGGACTGCATTTTTGCAGCCTGGGGCCGCTGACTAGATTTAAATCAATGTCACCACGATCGTCACAGTAGCAATCAGGGTTGCGGAGTCGGAGGTAAAATATCCGACTCTGACTCCCGACCCGACATTTCAAAATTTCCGACTCCTATTTTCCAAAATTTCCGACTCCCGACTCCTTAACATAAACGGAATGAAATTTGGCTGTTCCAATCAATGGAAACTGTGGTGCACAGCAAGAAATCTGTTTCAACAAAAGCTTCAAACGAAATTGTACCATTTCAACAGGAATTCCCAATTTAGGAGTGTGACACAAACAATGATTCAATTGTATGTCCGGAGTCGGAGTCGGACAAAAAATCCTACTCCCACTCCGACTCCCAGTGTTGTTAGGAAAGCGACTCCGACTACACCCAAAAACCTCCGACTCCGTACGACTCCGACTCCAGCTCCAGCTCTGCAACCCTTGTAGCAATGACAGCACTCTATATCTAGCATAGAAAAAAACGATAAAATTTGCATAATTTAAAATTGTTAGATAACAAAATTGCGTTTTAGACATACCTTCATTTGTAACAAAAAGCTTTTGGCAACACAATGAAAAACACTTTCATAACCATTACCTACAAAATGCAACAGACGGATCTGAAGACAGGTGTTGTTATCAGAAACCTTGTCTGGGAACCATTTTTGTGGTGGTGTAGATTCTTGGTCTCAGCACCTCTGTAGGCGCGAAGGGTTCTTCTCGGTATGACCGTAAACACGTCGTCTTGACTAGATAAAACATGGAAACGCAGCGTAGTTGATTATAATCTTCTGATTCATGAACAGAGAACAAACAAAAACAAACGAACAAGCTCGAGACATTTCTAAACGTATCGAATTGACGCGTCTGCCTCTCACAATAGGGTTACCTAACCCTAACCCCAATCGGAAATGCCTTTTCAAGAGAGCACATCGCGTCACCGCGCAAGTTGCTTTCGATGAGTTAGCAACGCCTTGTCTAAGCTGCCGCGGGCCGAAGCGAGGTCCGCTACACAGGCATATTTTAACCAATAGCTTAGTTTCTTTCGTTTAAAGCTGTAAACCGAGGACAGTCTCAAAACGTCCACAACCATTGTCAACTGTATCGAAACCGCCATCACATAAGAGTCACGTGGGAAAACGGTAATACATTAGTTTTTTGGATGTTTACGAAAAGATGAGTTACAATAGCATTGGAAGCACCTTCAGATACCTGTGTTTGTAAATCGATGGTTGTACATAAAATTAAAGCAATTGCTGGCATCGCTATTTTGCAATTGTCAGAGAGGGCTGCAGCTCGTCCCTGCAGATCTCTACCATGCTTGGTTGCTTCTGAAAATCGCTGTTCAGTCATTCAAAAGATCTAAAATAAAATTAAATTGTTCATTCCCTAGATGTTCTTTCCGCGTGTGTTGAGCTGCCATTTTCCAGAACAACTACCACCTACTTTATATGCAGGGCAACTGTGTTGAAATGAAACGATTGAAAATGCGAAACAGCAGCAGATTTTGTCACTGAAATGAACAACGTGGGCGATCTGCAACTAAATATTTTGGAAGATTTAAAATACAAGTCAAATTTTGGACAGCAAAGCTCAACGTTTTAGAAAGAATGTTTTAAAGTTCCGATTTTAATAAACAATTTTTAGATCCTAACCGAAAATGCCGTAAAACCTGGTTCAGATTCAAAAAAGCATCAAAACAACCGCTGCTTGTTTTTGATGGCGTAGCTTTTTCCTTTGATTTGTCATCTCGGAGCTTGAGAAGCGATAAAAAAATACAATAAGGCGTTTTATATACCCTTTGGACTTTATGGTGAAAACACAAACTATTGCGCGATATCAGAAAAAAATAAGACAGCAAATAACGTTTGGAAAAATCTGCCTGATAATTCCTTTACTGCTTATATTCAGTGGCGTAACTAGACGTTTGAGCCAGGGGGAGCAAAGCTTAACTGAAGGGGGCCCACTGGTTACCGTAAGTGGGCCCACTAGCCAAAACGTAGAAAAATGTTAAGAAATGATAGTGAATCTCCGGATGTCATGGATGTCCATACTAGATTAAAAAAAAACGAAACCACCCCGAAAAACGCAAAACAACAATTTAAACAATACTAAATATCAAAATGTCAAGCAAAGGGGGCACAGTTTTTACATTTCGCTTGCCAGTGGGGGAGGCGGCTCGCCCCCTTGTTTCCCATCAGTTACGCCACTGGTCATATTGCAGTTCCTGCATGTCCGGAGCTTATAGCAAGCTTTATTACTGTTGCAAGCTTTCCGTTGGGGTTGCTTTGAATGTGCTATTCACCACGAACGGGATGTACGTGAAGAACAGTACCCATATATAGGTGGCGTGAACAAGAAGTAATACAGTGATCGTGGTGTGAAATCTCTGCCGATACTACTAACGATACTAACGTGTGAACGATTGAATGTAACAACCAGCGTATGCGAAGAGTGATCATGGCATGTGATCTCTATTGTTGCTTGCTGCCACAGTATCAAGCTTTGCGCAGTTGCCGCTCGGGCCTTCTGATCGCAGCATTACCAAATGTTGCTTTAACCGCTTTCTCGTTTTTACTGATATAATTTCCAAACTTCTTTTTAGAAAAAAGATCTATATGTTTTTTGTTCGCGTGCAATGCGACACATACATTTCACAACCATTGGCGGCAGGCCGAAGCCTGAATAATGCTTTTTGTTGGGGCGGTTGAAGTGAGCGTTCTTGCACAAGGAGCGCTACGGCAATTGTCTCAGTGGTCCAATTGGGAGGCGGACATTCTACCACTGAGTTAATCGCCGCCAAAGATAAATTGCCACAGAATCTCTGGAACTTTTTCAAATTTTCTATTCATTTTTTCCTGACGTATTGCAGCTTTGAACCTAAACAACTCACTTGTAAATGTGTTGATAACCTCAGGTGGAATCTGAAGATGTTGTTTACAATTCACTTATTTCTTGGATCAAACATGACATCGAAGCAAGAAAACCTTATTTTCCAACTTTGTTCAAACTTATTCGCCTTCAACATGTTTCTTATGATTGTTTGTCAGATGAGATTAGAAAAGAGGTCAGTGACAGCAAAGCGTACTTGCAGTTGATTGCCAGTTGCGGCGACAATAGAACAAACGAAATGTGTATTGTTTTCATTCATTTTGAGAAACTTACAAGCAACGTTCCCTCTAAGAGCTTGCTTAGTGTGCGCGGAATGGAAGGCCATGTGAGCTCAAATCTCAAAGGTGGGGCTTGCGTCCGATTGAAAGCACGTATTTAATTTGTCTTGTCAATACTTATGCAGTGCGCGGCAGAACGAAAGTACTGCGCGGGGGTTCTAGGCCAGCTGCGCGGGCGAGCAGCTTAGAGGGAACATTGCTTACAAGTTATTTTTTCGTGACACATAGCAATGCAAATCCACGGTTCCTTGTTGACTATGCCATGACACGAATTTTTATATGAGAACAAAACAAACATGCAATGTTTTTGATTCCGAAAACTCGCAAGTGAATGTTTTCGCAATGCAGCCACTGGTGCTGGAGTTTCCAGCTTGCAGAGACATGGTATACGAAGCAATGGATTACCATATCAGACCACACAAACACCAAATGCAACAGCCGCGGAAAGCAATTGAGAATGGTAACGTTCTTCTTATTCTTCGTATCATACTTATCAGTGCTATAGTTTAGTTTTTTACATACAGTAGTTTAATTAACTTTTCCTTGAACATTTAGATTTCTTCCTTCTTTACCAAACCAAGTCCAACAATGCAATAAAAAAAATTGGAATACGACAGAATACATGCGCGGAACTCCAGGTAGTATTATGACTATATCTGTGTGCTGTTTGCTTTTTTGAAATCTTTAAGTTTTATATTGCCATCGCCCATCAGTTTGCTTATCTCACACTTTGTGACATTCGTGAATGTTGTTATTGATTTTGGTCAAGCACGGCGTATAGAACCACCAAGCATGTAAAAACAATGTGGAGCATTTACTGACATAGCTTCGGCCAGCAGCACATACATGTAACACAGGAATCTTTTCACACTAACACACTTTTTCTGTGAGCACCTAATCGTAGCTTACATTGACTTGAAGAAAAGTCCATCTGATATTTATTGTACAAAGGTTATTTTTCGAAGTTGAACGTTTTTTTGGTGAATATGTTATATATGTTCCATACTATAGGCAATAAGGCAATTCTTCTGAAAGCAAGTGTTTATACTCTAATGTCATAATGTCTTTGGGTAATTACAGTGTAAATGTTCCACATTATATGCGGTTCGTCGTTTGCAAACAATCACTTCCAATGTAACTTTTTACTGCAACAGGGATCTGGGTTTTACATCAGTGCAGGATGTGCTGTTGCCACGTGGAAAAAACAAGTTGCATTTTGCGGAGGAATTGATGAAAACGAAGTGTGTAGTCGAGAAGTGATTTGGTGTAATGGAAAGACGACCAGAATTATTTCCCCCATGCTAACCCCTCGTTCTAGAGCAGCAGCAGCTTTTGTAAATGGTAGGGAATTGAATGTTTTTCTGGTTTGAAAGATCTAGTTGTAGATATGAATGATATATCAGGTAGGCCATCCTTGCCAAGAAAGAAAAACTAGGTAGAATACTTTTTGAAAAGATACTTAAACTGTTTTAATGCATAATACGTGAAACTATCGTGAAGCTTAACCAATCTGATTTGGTAAATTTTATTCGCAAAGATTTTATATTTCACGACCGCCTGTAATGTTGTTGTGTTGGTTAGTCTCAATGTGTGGATTTCACAGTGCCCAGAAATAGTTGTCAGTGTCTTTGATTTTTGATGTCAGTGCCAGACTGCCAGTTGTGGGTCTCGATGCGCTGATTGGATTTTGTATGAAGAGCACTGGTGTTGGGCAATGCCTTCAAACAATTGAATGCAAAGCAGAAAGTGAAATTTCTGGCAACTTGTTTTATTCGTAAGAGGAGAGAGTCAAAAACTAAATGGATCTGTACGTGAAACATTTGATTTATATTGGAACATGAAATATTTGATCTGTACAAATATTAGAATTTTGAGGATGCAATTCGTTTTTGAGACTTTTATTTTGAGCAAAGGAGACAATACCTTGGCATTACACACAAAAAAAATTTGCAATATGTACATTTGTTTACAGGTGACTTATATGTTATTGGAGGAAAAATTAAAAATCCGAAAGATCCAGGGTTGGCTGATGATACGCCAACTAACGTTGAAATGCTTGTTGAAGAACAAGATTCGTGGATAAAGGTGGCAGATATGACTCAGCCTCGTTGGGATGCAGCAGCTATTGTTGTGAAAGGTAATCATGAAGGAGAAACAAACTAGATGTCTTCAGAAACTGCTTGCCGCGCGGTATTGAATTTCCAAGCTTTCCACACTGACATTACCTCAGTCGAAACGTTAATTTAAATGGAAACATTTCACTGTTAGTTCAAATTTTGTGTGAAATTTTTTTGGAAAAATTATTCCAGCAACAGCAAACGCATTTTGACATATTATAGACGTCACATACCTTAAAAGGTGATAACATGGGTCAAACATTATGGCACCGTTCAAAGTAACAGTTTCTCTGCTAGGACATTGATTGTTTCATTTCTCTCTAAAATCTTAATTTACCCATTGCGTCGGAATTATAAATATTGAGCTTCCTTAGACAAACGGTGTGGTGGCTCAAACTCTGTCGATAGGTATCGATGTACGTTGGGGACGTAAGTGGGAAAGGGTTCGGTACCACTGTTTTTAGGAGGTGCTTCGATAAGGTCCTGTCAGCAAGAAAGAATTGCAGGTAGGTCAATTTACTAGATTTAAAACGGTTTGCGTGCGAGGGATTTCATTGCTCACAGAAGCTAGATAGATGTGTTTCATTCTGCATACATTGCCTTTGCCTGTTTACAAAAATATTTTATTTTTTGCAGATCAAGTTTATCTTTTGGGTGGAGCTAACGGTGTTATCCAGCCAATGCACATGCGTGACCGTCGTGAGTATGATCTGTGAACAAACCTTTTTACTCTGAGCGGTTGTTTGATTTCGTTGCAGCAAATGACGAAAATAAACTATTTGATATTAGGCAATATAAACAAAACCCAACAACATGAAGTGCGAAGAACTTTGGTCTTTGCATTGTGTTTGTAATAAAGGCTTAGGCGACTTTTATGATGTGTAATATAATGGTAATAACGGCAATGTTTTTAAGGTTTTCAGCAAGTTCTCTTCAGGTTTGCGCTTTCTTGAAGGTTTTTCAAAACCTCTTTAAATATGAAAACATTTATGGTAAATACGTCATTATTTTTTCTAGACTAAAAATAACTTCACAAATTTCAATAATGTACTCGCAATATTTTTTGCAGAAGTACTTCCTTTTTGTGTTTAATTGCACTGCACCACACAATCGGAGCCCGCTGATTCCTACACCTTTGTTGAGTAAATTGCAAACTGGTGAAATTTATCAAATTTTTATTGCTCTTTGATTTTTCAATTTGTTTGTAAATGAGTCTGACAGAATCTGATTAACAAACTGTGCCGTAGTGCGTTTGGTAAATATTAGACTACAACGATAATGGTCCTGTAAAGATCACGATTGAAAGAGTACATTCCGTAAATATAAACGATATCTTATGGAAACAATTGCTGATATCAAATAAAAATTTCTAGCTGCGAAACTGCTTTTGTAATTCAATCAAACTTGTACAAAAACATGTTCATGCAATGGTGTGTTTAATTTTACCTTTGAAGCTGTTGTCTTTAGACAAATTTGTTTTACCTGGTGACTATGGTTTCACTTACAAAAACCAGGATTTACTACATGAATAGGTGACCTGGTTTATAGTAATTTAGACTACAGCAGGCATTTCCCAAAACGATAAACCATAACTTGCTCAGAAAAAATCAATGTATGGAACCCATTTGCACAAAACGATTTAGTTTTTTTTAACCGCAAATCTTGACATTAAACAATAAAAGGTTTTGAACACTTTACATGCCACTTGCTGAAAATGTAACAATGAATATTTCCAACTATTTGTACATCGATGGATATACTATGCAGTACTGTAAAGAAGCTAAATAATTTCAGGCCTATACGTTTGCACTAAAATACAGATCAATTTTTAAAAGCAACAAGGTGCAACCTTTAAGTGCCAACTTAATGTTTCTTTGCTTGCTTTTATCTAGCTTCGTATGTAAAATATTTAGCAAGAGTGTTAGTTGCAATAAGAAATCTTTTTATAAACATTTTCAGATTGCCCTTTTAAGATAACCTTGACACACGTTTTGAGGAATTCTGATCAATCTAAAGTCAGCAGTGGTTGAACATGCCCCATGTATGGGGCACACTCGACAGAAAAGTACCCTTTTTAAATAGATTGTAAAATGTTTTCTGAAGGGCCTTGTTTTCATGTTTTGGCATGATATTGTGTATATAGAGTTGCTTTATTGTGTAGCAAATTTTGAGCTTGTTTAGACTTGAAATAAAGTAGCAATGGTTGAACATTCAAAAAAGTGTCGACTGTACCCCACCTTCCTCGACTATGCTTGTGGTCATTGAGTAAACACTGTAATGAAGAAGATTTGTATGTTTCGTTTCCTTGTTGACGGATATGGATGTGATGGCTACAGGAAACGTTACTGCAGTAAATAAGCAGAATTATCTCACAGCCATCTTTTTCTTTTGCTGAATAAAACAAATTGGGAAGAGACAGTTTTCAAAAGATAGGAAAAAGAAAGTTTTGAACATTTTTGTTCATTATTTCTCCCTCAATGCGAATGGGATTAGAATCTGTCCTGTGTACTTTGTAAGAGCATTTTCTGAAGGGTTTTCTGAAAAGCTGTCTTGTTGCGCAGAGATTACCAAATAAAACCAGCTACAGTAAATACACACGAAATACCGCTTGGAATTGTCGAAAAGCGCCACAATGTTTTTGGTTTGAAAGGAAAGGCAAGAAACGTGTTATCGATATTTTGTAATTTAGTTCAGGCTTTAAATAGTTTTATACAATTTCAACATGAAATACTGCGGATTGCAAATAAAATTTTAAATCACTTTTTTCAGGTCGACAAGCAACCTATCATGGCTGGAGTGCTCATGACGTTCTCTCACGCACGGAACAGACAGTATCCATGGTTGAAATTTTCAATACAACTTCACGTACTTGGGAAGTAAAAAGATGCATGAATGCACCACGTTCATCGTTCGGAGCTGCTTACATAAATCATAAAATTTATGTGTTCGGTAAGCTATCTTTGGTTTTCAATCTAGATATTGAGTTCCTAGCAAGTTTTATTCACACCTTGCTGGTCATGGTGGAGCAGTTATGATATAGGACCAATCCCTAAATAATATCTTGTGATAAGAGAGAGCTTTCTGAATAAAGGACTGAAGAACCTAATCAAGGCGTTTCAAATTTTATTATTTTTCAGTATTTACGATCATTATTATTTTTCGCGCAATAAGAGGACCTTAAACGTAATGTGGTAATTCTCCGCCAAGAGGTTTTCATCCTCGCCTTGTGTTGCTGCGAAATTTGCATGTCGGATGAACAATTCATGTTTAGACAAATGTGGACGTGTAATTTTAGTATGTCAAAGGCTTATCCAAGGTTGAAAAGTGTTTTTTGAAGCTTTGTGTGTATTCTTTTATTCTTTTAATAGCCAAACATTTTTCCTGCAAACAAAAAAGCAAAAAATATTTTCAGGATTTATTTTGCGCAAAAGACTAGATGCACGTTTTTGTAGCCACAGGTTTTTACTGATATCTAAGAAAATATGTTGCAAAATAAAACTATATGCCTTTTGGAAGTTGTGCCATTTTTGGAAACATTTGGAGATTCGAATTTCAGGTGGCGTTAGTAATGAAGACTACGAATTCCTCGTTGAGTTTTTGAACTGTGATGCTGATGTGTGGACAAAAGTGTCACTTAAAGTTGGGGATAATATGCGTTGGAGCAATGTGTCTGCGTGTGCGGTTGGTTGCAGAATCGCTGTTTTCATCAGGTTAGTTGAAACAGTGCAAATAGTTTGGGTTTTTGCTTATGGCTTTTTATAACATGGTTAATATTTTCCTTTTCAGTGGAAATAAGAACGTTTGGTTTTACGACCCCTCTCGTACGGATTGGACAGATCAGAATCTCTTTGAAAAGTTGCCGTACGCTGGAGGCGTCACCAAAATCATTAATATCTGAAACATAACCTGAAGCAGTGTTGCAACTATAAACACATGAACTCCGGAAAAAATTATTAAATATTGTTTGTGACAATCCCCGTCAACGCAAAGCAATCCTTGGCTTTCTAACTGAAAACGTTCAAAAGTTTTTCCTCGATCGTTTGTAAAGATTAGTCGAAGCTGTTTCGGAACCCGTGCGCATTTATTTTCATGCAGTCACTGTTCATCTTCTAACATTTGCATGCGGTCACTGTCTGATATTTTTCACAAATTGAACTTTTTAACCAATGTGTCAAGCTTTCCTGTGGTGGTGATGGTGACAGATATCCGTAGACACTGGCGCCTTTCTGAACTGTTTATTATCTCTCTACTGTTTTCCTCCGTATAATGGTTTGCGTTTTTCTGCGCCGCTTAGAAAGCAGATACTTTTGTGTGTATGATTTATTAAAATAACCCATCTGGAAAGGCTTTCGTTATGAGATATGCCAGCAAATAAAAACTAGTATCAAACATCGCCAGTTTCAATTTACATGTCGTAAATATGTCTGTTATTTCTGCAACCGCCAAAGCATCCGCTGTTATGTGAACGTAGGGCTGGCATACACTGCAATGTGCTTTAATCGTCCAAACCAAACCTTTAGCGATTGGTCAAGACCAGTGGTTACACTGGTTACGACTGTTTAACAACGATCGTCAATGCTACTTTATTCGATCCGTTGGTTACCAGATCAAAATGAAACCAAACGTATGAAATTCACTGCAGATTACCGGTTGCTCTGTGATCTTAAGACACTTATTGATTAAAACCACAGAAAAGACAGCATCAAAAATGCCAAGAGGCATGGGGGGCAGTCTAAAAGGCCGTTAAATGTTAGATGGTGAGATTCCATGGTAGTTGCCTCAGTTCAGTTGGTGCCACTAAAGATATCACCACCAAACGATCATCACAAGGACATTTTCAAAATCTCTGCAAAAGCAGTTTCCAATCGAAACAGACATTCGTATCCAGAAACATCGTAGTGATCAATTGATCATGGGGAGGATTATCACCGTGTGAAAATAAGTTTGCGAAGCTAGTGCTTGTGGTCACCAATTTTTCTGCAGAAGGGTGTCGCTCTTAATTTGTTTCGGTGAGAACCTCACGGTAAACATTTGATGATGGCAACTGTCTGGCATACCGCAAAATAGAACGGTGAGCAGTGTACTGTACAGAACCTTTTGGTCGTAAGATTCAGCTGCTTGTAGCTCTTTGGTTTATTACTCGGATGTAATGGATCAGACCTCCTGGATTACTATCGTGGGTCTGACAAGCCCGGGTCAAATGAGGTCACTACGTGAAACCTACGTAAGCACACGTCACAGCGCTTTCCACGCCTCAGTAGCTTCGTTTTTTGTGTACCCTATAAATAGGTGCGCATGCTGTTGTCCTCGCTCTTTTCGATTTTGCAAAGGCAGTGACTTTGGGTCTAGCAGACGCGACGTTATGGTTAGTGTGAGGCGGCAAACGCACGCTGAACCCACGTTATGGTTAGAGGGGGGCTAAGCGGCAGGTGGCTGTAAAGAGCTGAAACTCACTCAGCGCATGCTTCTATGGTCCTGTTTGCAGTATACAACAGGAGAAGGTCTTCACGCCCATAATTTTTTGTGAGTCATTCAATTCAGGCATGTATGGTACCTTTGCTATATTTGGACTACTTACTTTTTCACCAAAAATCGTATGATATTAGAGTACGAAGTAACTTTGCTAGTGCTCAAACTGCTCAGTGAGGCTTATATTTTCAGTGTAGTTTTTGTGATAAACTTCAATTGAAGGAAAGTACATTTTCTTTATTTTTGAAAAGCGGGTCTGACACACCCGACGTTATTATTAACGTGACAAAAATCTAGCGATAGTAATCCAGGAGTAAATAACCTACTGCAATAGTTGGTGCAACGGCGAGCATCGAGCAATTGACTTTGTTTTGTTTACTGCTTCACGCTGCGTTTCACCCAATGATCAATTTGTAATGTCAATGCCACCTTAAAGTCTAAGGTTAATTAACGGCTTTGACAGATAGTTCCGGACTTCCTGGAATCTGCCATTACCGTAGCTCCCAGTGTAGGTCAACAGGGTTCCTGACCAGCTCTTAGCGACTTGCGTAATCTCACTCGCAGTTGAGTAACAATCTGTTTTTTCTGTTTGTCTCGCATTACGCGCAACAAAACTGCAGCTCGGTGCAATTTCGATTTTAGTTGACGTATTGGCTCTTACTCGTTCAGACCAAAATCTGCTAAGCGAAACAGCGAAACTTTCTTATTTCCAAAAAGACCAAATATTTCAGCTGTGGTTGTCACACCACTTGGTACGTACGTTTACTACTATTATTGTTGAATGTTTAGCTCACGGTGAATGCTTAGTGCGAGTTAGCTATTTTTTTTGTACGTTCGTGTTCATTTAACTAATAATAGTCGCAGCCAAGTGCTTTTCCATTGTTAACTGCTGAAATTATAGAAAATTGCAGTTGCGCGTTTGCTTCGCCATTAAATGCTGTTCTCGCACGTTCCGTTAATTGATAGAGAGGCTGGTCGCTCAGTAGGTTAGCTGCGCTAGGTAGAATCGCTTAGTTTGTTTCTGTTGTATTTTCAGAAACCGTGCTTTTAGATGAATTGCTACTGAAGTTTGCTGCTTGATTTTGTGACAGCAAGAGTTTGCGCTGATCACCTTTGTTCTGTAGCAGTTTCTGTGGGAAATAAAAGCTGCAGATCTGTTGAGGTGCAGAACTTTTAAGGTGTCAAATTAGGCGAAAGGTTGTCAGACACTTGTTTCTCGAACTTCTGTGAGTGCTACCTCCCCACAGCTCACGAATAAGGGTTAGCGCTGCAACAGTCAGGTTTGACATGAAGTGCAGGTGTTCATCAGAAATTTATCCACTACCTTATCTTGTGTTCAAAGCGTCTACCTTGCTGCTGCCAGGTTGGTGGTCTGACCATTCCAGGCCAAAGCCTGCTCGGACACGAGTGGCAGTAACACACATCTTAAAATAACAACTTGCACTGGTATGTGAGTTTGCCCCCGATTAATACGATATGGAAGTGAATAGAAATTGCCTTGCAGATATCCCTCGAATATGTTTTTTTCTGAACTTCGATGAAAAAAAAAAGTTTTTCAAAAGGTTTGAACAATTATAAGTGAAACTGAGAGCTCACAATTTTTGCAGACATTCTGCTAAATCACATGTTAATCAAACTCTCAATGACAAAACAACGATGGTAACGACAGCCCTGCCTACTTCAAACAATTCACGCTTGATACTGTTGTGCGCCACCACGCGAATAACAATTGCTTCCTTAAAAACTGATTATGTCTTTTTCATATTCCAAGCGGTGTTTTTATTAAAGCAAAAACAAAGAAGCAGAAGCTCAGCGAGAAGCAAATAAATACGACTCTCACTGGCTTACGAGCTCACCAAGCATGTACATGTTTTAAATAGGCTATGACACCTGCCATTTTTAGCTTTTTTAGCAACCCTGATTCTTTCGCAACACTATTTTTTGACAACCGTGTGACGAGGCCATGTATGCTTGTGGCCTTTGCCAGAACCACATACAGTTATCTATGCTTGTGTTTCATCATATGAACTATGCTAGCGCCAACAAGCGTATGACTTTTCACTACCGCCACATATCTGTCTTCGTGTTTGTCATGTACTTGTGTGTTCCTTACTATTGCCATGCATACTTAAGTGGGAGTGAAGACGTTATACAATACGACAACAACCAATCTACGTAGGTTGAATAAAACGAACTACAGTACATTGCTTGCTCTGCGTGCAAAGAAACGAACTCAAACTCCGGCTTTGGTTTTCAACGTTTGAGTCTTCCAGGGTCGCTTCGAAGAGCGAAGGAAGGTTTCTGTGAATCGCACACTGCCAACCTGAGTGGTTTGCCAGATAAGCAGAATATTGTTGCAATCAAGAGATTTCAGTAAGCGACCAAACCACCGAGTTTCTGAGTCATCAGAAGGTGTCTGTTCTCTTCTCAACAGAATTTTTTCAGCATCATTTTTAACGCAAACTAAAAGCACTGAGAAACTCAAACGCTTAAGTGTCAAAGTCCGGCTCACGAGCTAAATTGGCCCGCAGTGTAATGATATTTTGGGCACGCAACAATACCAAATAATTACTACAGCTTGGGGGCCGTTATAATATAGCGCAGTGTTTCTCAAACTTTTTTATTCCATCGCCCCCTTTTCACTCTCGACACGTCGTTTTCGCCCCCTTGCTACGTCACTGATCTTGATACATGATTCCTGTGACTCTTTAAACCTATTGTTCTTATCACGAAGTTAGTGCGATGGAATGACCTTTTGCACTCAGCATTGCAAACAAAAACTAACCTGTGAACACCTATAGGAGAGCTGTACGCGCCACGTGACTATTTAATGCTAATTCACTAAACATAAAACACGTAACATCACCAGTGGTAACATAATTAAATAGTCCCGGTGTTAATGGGCTGCCAGATAAAGAGTATGTAAACTACTGCGTGAATATCTATCAAGGTCTGTAGATGCAAACCTGCTGGGTCGTAAATAGAAGAATTTTTTATTTTGAACTTCAATGCAATCCTTTCTAGAACACAGGTTTTTATCAGTGTTTCTGCAATATAACCTTGAATAGCCATAGTTCTTTGAAAAATCCACAAACCACCATGTACGATGCCTCAACAAAACGTTTTCAGTTGGAGCAAGGCCATGTTTTTCCAAAGCTAAACATTTTTCAAACAGAGCCTTCTTTCGGAAACATTTCCTGGGTCATT
>JGI24021J15306_10003590_pt1 | contig 17588 bp, 9 predicted proteins | sample Ectturendosymbi1_FD_15306 | JGI IMG/M metagenome (IMG submission 15306)
CAAACTGTCATCAAACCTCAAAGCAAATTGCTATGGGTGCCGTAAATTATTATTATTTTCTGTAGGGTGCCGCAAGCCTAAAAAGGTTGGGAAACACTGCATTAGTACATAGCACATAAAGGCATGTTTGTCAAAGTAATTTATGTTCTGTATTAATTTTTTGACCAGAAATTCATTACTTCCTGACTTCCTTTATTTTCTAATTGAATTTTCAGATGTATTTCAATGACTTGTTCATCAAACTTAGTGCCGATCTGGTAGTGTGTAGGATTATAAGTTGCAAAGTTTTTCAGCAGGTTGTCTGCTCTTTCAATATGGCAAGTGCAAATTTATATTGATCAAACTTACGAGGCATCTGCGGAGTCATGGTTTTAGATAAGAATGTTGCAAAATTTTCATCAGAAATGTTCTGTTGGATTCCCATTCATCATACTAAGTTTTATTTTCAACCTGCTAGAACAGGGATTCCCAACCTTTTTCTGACCAGATACCCCTTCATCATTTCGACATCTGAGCATGTACTCCTAAAATTTCATATGACAAAAAAGCTGAGTATAACTACAAAAGCCATTTAATTTTTAATCTAACTTTTAGATTTTTAGAACTGTAAAGGTAGACTCCATTTTTATGTCTCAAATTTAATTTGTGGCAGCTGTTTAAAATTCAAACTGTGTAAAAAATATATATATTCAATGATATACATATAAACATTTTCTCTTCTATTGATAACCTTAAATGCACTTATGTACCCCTTCAGATGGGCAAATGTACACCTAGGGGTACATGTGCCCCAAGTTAGGAACCCTTGTGTTAGAACAATGCTGTACAGCTGCCAGTTAAGTCAATGCATGTGGAAATACAAGGAGAAACTATGCCTTTCAAGTTGTGATCAAGCATGCAGTAAACTGTTTTGACTAAAGAACCTGTCAATTAGAACAGACAAATGGTAACTTGTGCATTGGTTATAAATCAAAACATATTGTGGGAAGAAGAGCTGCACTAGTGCAGTAAAGCTATACGGAAAATCGGACTTCGTCAGGTTTTCCGGAGCATTGCGTTTACTGTCTGGACGTCTGGTGCGGTTGAGGATTTACCTTGTGGTGCTAATGATCCTGTTGTAATACATGAAATTGTTCTGGTAAGATGTAAGATTCAATTCCTATAGGGACCCTGGTAAAGCAACTGTGGTTTTATCTAAATGGGAAAGGAACCGTGCCAAGTCATAAACTGATACCACATGAAGGTCTAGCAGCACAAGTGCTCTCTGTCCAGACGAACTACTTGGGGCGTTGTTGAGGCGTTGCCTGCTGTTACTCTAAACGGCGGTAAAAACCTTGTCTGGTTGTGGAATAGCTGCAATGCAACCGTCGTCATTTGCTGGCAGACAGTTCGTCACGTTCATCTTGCATAGATGCTAATAACCACGCAATATATGCTCCCTAAAAACCTAACAAGCTTGCGCGTTTACTAATAGATTTCTTTGAAGATATAGCACTTTCCTCAGATTTTGACCAAAAATGTGCTTACCGCGCGTGATGTTACTGTTGCATCGCACCTAGTTGGCACGCCAAGTCTTACGTCCTTTGTGTTGAAATAACATACGTTTGGCTGTGTCCAGACCGTGTCATTATTTTTGATACAACCGGGATGCCACACCACTGAAAACGCGTACTTTTAGGTCACTGCGTGTTGTAAGTTTTTTCGTTTCTGTCACGTTTCTTTACTGCAAATATGCATTTTTTGCTTGGGGTAAGACCCAGGTGAAACCGAGCATCCGTCGTTTTCCTATTCCACAATCAAGCAATCGTGAAGATCGACACCAGGAATCTTACTCTTTGGTGCAGCTACGCGTTGGCTTGGTTTACCACGTTCTTGCGCACGTGGCAAACATGACCTGTTCGAAAGTACTCTTTTTTATTTGTTTCGTCCGCTGCACTGATTATCAAGCTCCATTTCGAAACAAGTGTCCACCGAACAACGTCCTGTTTTACCCATTCGCGCAACGATCAGCACAAAACACGTGCTTTTTTCCAATGTCTTTAAAGTTATCTAGTGATCGCGTCATCACGAACTGAGATGACGCGTGATTTTCTGCCAAGCTGACGTGACAATCGCCCGCGGCAAAGAGCGAACAACCAGGGCAACCACCACTACGCGTGATGTTTACTCATCACTTGTAGAGACCTGATTTGCCTTTGTGCTCACACTGCGAAGAACAGAACCTCATTTTCTTTTTCCCAAGCTGTTTTGGTTATGTAAGAGGTTCGAGTCATTTCCTGAGAAGTTGAACCAGCTATGGTGTAAAACAGGGCGCTACTTCTGAAATGCGAATGACACCCTTTTTTCGATTTGTGTCTTTTTTTAAGCCAGCCTGCAATCTGTACCTAATGTCATTCATTTTAGATGTAAGTTTGCTGCTCATCTTAAAATAACTGCAACGCGTTACGCAATGCTTGTTAGTACTCGTGGTACTCCCAAATGTATTTTAATTTAGCTTTATTGTTTTTTAATACCCTTTTTGCTAAATTATTGTTTTTAATACCCTTTTTTGCTATAACCTGTTTTCATCTTTGTTGTATATATTATTAACTTTGGCGTAAGAGAATTTGTTACAGCTGCCTGTTTTTCAGAAATGGAGCTGAACACTCGATGTGTTGTGGACATGGCAGATGATCAAACAGTTCTTTATCCTCCTGATGTCACTGGGAAGCAGTCGGACAAGTGAGTGACCTCTTCATAACTTTCTGTACTCCAGCCACATATGATTTGCGTGCTATTACACCCACCCAACAAAGTTGGTGCTTTCGTTGCCGATAGTGGTAACGTGTCAGTGCTGTAACAGTGATTTCCAAGTTTAAAGTTCAGTCTGCCAAACAAAACTTTTCATAAAATGCTGTTCTTTTTGCTGCTCATGTTGTTTCGTAGCGTTTGCCACCAGGTTTCAAATCAAACAAACATGAATAAGCTCTTCTGGTGATTATATTTTATTATCAGCCAACATTTCGCCCACCTATTCACCCAAAACTGTGACAAACCCAAAACTTTTCGTTTCGCTAAATAAAAGTTCGGCAAATGGGTGTTTCTGACGCTGAAACAGATACGTGCAGATTAATTAATTTTAAAACTTAATGTATTTTATTTCATGTGCCAACGTACAACGACAGAAAGCAGACGAAGGTGAGTGATGTATTCTTTAAGAAAGCGATTTCTGCACAGTGATCACTCGTCACGGGTATTGCCAATTTCGGCTATTGTGTCTGGTGAACTGCCGAGCTTATTCTCGTTTTGTTTTGAACTGATGTTTAAGTGTTGACAAACGCTCTTTGCAAGGAGCAGTTATCTGTCTGGTAACGGGTGCCCTTTGTGTAGAGTCCTCGCTTTGTCAGTGATGCGTGTCACCGTAAGGGTTACCGTTTCTTTCATGCGCCGTGATGTCACATTTGACATTTATCTGGGTTAATCGCGATTATGCAACTTCTCGCTAAGCTTCACAACAATACGGAGTTGCTGTGTGTAAAGGCTTTCGCCACAAATTGGAACTATACGCTACAAACGGTTTCTGAATTATCCGGTCATTGTGAAATAAATTGGGTCCTGTTAAAGTTTTTGTATGGGATTGGTTTTTGTGACTGTTTTGCCAATTGAAAAATCACCTTTGTTTGACAGTTGTCGCATTGTTTTCACATAGCTTATTAATAACATGACCTCTGTGTCGGATCATCGTTTGTACTATTGAAAACCACAGACGCAAGTGGTTATTATTAAAATACTTCCTAAGCACTTCATACCACTTGACTCAGACTTTCGCGTTTGATCACTGTTTTTGGTCCATGGACCCGAAAGAGCCGAAGTTCGCCGACCAGGAGCAAGTCTTTGTCTGTCTTGGCAACGAGCTGCTTGACAACGCTTTCTCCGGATACAACGCTTGTATTTTTGCGTACGGTCAAACGGGTAAGCCGTGCATTGCCAAGTGCTTCGTTGTATCACCTGTTCCAACATCCCTGCCTGCCTGCGCTGAACTATCGCGTCATATGGCGCCTTCGCTAATTGCTACCTTGGTCATCCACTTAGCGCGTTGTCTTCTGCGCTGTTTAGGTGTTTCAGCGCATTATTCTTTTCTACGGTGGTGTAGCTAGACACTAAAACAAGCGTGTCTGTATCTTACACCGGCACCTTAGCAGAGCTGATGAACACATCTTGCGAACTGCAGTTGCCACGGTAGTCATTCTACGTTTGTACCCGTCGATGACGTTGATCGTTGTTCTCATCACAAGCACACTTTGATGAGCATTTCAGAATAGCGAATCCGGAAGATTTAGGGTCCTAAACCTATTCGAGTCAAAATGCTAATTTAAACCGGTTAATTAACCGTAGGTTTTAACCGCAGGTAAGGGCATTAGTAACGAACCTGTTCGTGTGCCCGTCGCGTGTGTGACAAACCCAGGAGTTGCTACACTAGTTTTCTTCGTAGCTAATACTCAATACGAGCTAAAGACAAAAAAGAGGTTTTACCGCTCGCACTGCACGTTATGAGCGATTCAAGAAAATAGAAACTACAAGGTATCTGAAGTTCAAAGTTCAACCAAATACTGTTGCCACGCTAGGCCGGTGAAGAACAACGTTTGCCTTTGATAAAGCAATTGGCTTGGCTTCAAAATATTTCTGCACTCCTGCCGTGTCACCAAATCAAAGAAATATTCTAGAGCTGGCTTAATCGCTACAAAGTTGTGATCTCGTTCAACGGTCAGGCTTTCTGAAAGTCCGAGTCGGGTGGTTCTCAACCTTTATTTATGTGATCGCGACCACCTGGTGTTTCTCTACTATCGCTACGTGCCGCCTATTCCATAAGAACTTATTTAGCTCAAATGTACTTAAATTTATGTGAGTACCAAAACGTACAAATGAATTAAGAATTAACTGAAAACAATTTGATGCGAAAGCTGTAACTGTTTCTTTTCCACAACATGGTCTGTGTGTGGCAGGACCTCACTCACAGCGCATCGCAAATTATGTCCAGGCGCAGCAAGACCGTTCTGGGTTTCGGACTTGGTGCTTATCATGGATATTGGCGGCTAACTTCGCTAAATTTGTTCAAAACAACGACTGTTCAACTTGAAGTCATATTTGATTGTAGGGTATTGCAAGTGCCTGGTAGCTTGAGACGGTTCCAATAATAGAGAGCTGTCCGCGTGCTACCTGGAAAGCCCTCGCATGCTAGTGGTACGCATAAGTTATGAATCACTGCTTTATTATAGTGAACTTCGATAAAATTGTGCGTACATTGTGTTTTGCTGTTGTTGCTCAAAGAAACTTGTCTTCATGCCGGTTTTGCTGCATTGCTGGAAGCCAAAAAGAATCAGAATTGGGACTCGGTTTTCTGGATTCGATTTAGCTGTTGCGCAATAATTCTGGACAGTAAATTATTTTGAATTTCCCATCCCTAAGCACAGCAATCCTCTTCAGTGTTTTTGTACGCATAGGATCCGGCAAGTCGTACACCATGATGGGCAGCCATGAACAGCCGGGTCTTATTCCTCGACTTTGTAATGCGCTATTTCAACGCATTCAAGACGAGACAAAAGACAGTCAGTCCTTCAAAGTTGAAGTCTCGTATATGGAAATTTACAACGAGAAAGTTCGTGATTTGTTGGATCCCAGCGGGTAAGCGTTGATTTTGTCGTGCTGCTAAGTCAACGTGCACACAGATACGTTTTTTTTGGTTCATTGACATGCTCCCGGCTGCTTGCGTCGACATAGTATTGCTGGATACCGAAGTTTTTCCCTGAGCTTTCATTGTGTTAGCAGTGTGTAAATGCTTTCGTTGGCCAGAAATTTGTTTTAAAAAATTTTTGTTGTAGCGTTTTTTCACTTTGCTTACTGCGCTTTCCCGAGCACCGGTCATTGTTTAAAATGCAATCGATGTCGTGATCGCAGTTGCCTTCGCTCAAAATTTTGTAAACAGTGCCGTCAGCCTGAAAGAAAAGAGCGAAACCTCAGCGTTTAGATTCCTATGTTGATGTGTTTTGGTAAAAGATCCCCGCGTCAATGCCCCTTTTCACTTCTGTGTCTACCCGAAAGACCGGCAGCACGTTTTGTGTTACAGCGGTTCACAACAACAGCTCAAAGTGCGAGAGCACAAGGTCCTAGGGCCGTACGTGGACGGTCTTCAGCAGCTGCTAGCTCCTTCGGCCGAAGACGTCCAGGAGCTCATGTCCGAGGGCAGCAAGTCACGAACTGTCGCCGCCACGAAGATGAACGCCGAGTCGTCGAGATCTCACGCAGTCTTCACACTGATCGTTACTCACACAATGACCGACTTACAATCCGGGGTACGTTGCCACAACCGAATGCGCTTTTCTTTCTTTTCCTTTCCCTCCTCGTCCGCTCTCATGTTGCAATCTTGGTACGCTGAGCAAACCGGCTTGTTGCCCTGAGTGGAGCCACTGATGGCGCTGTGTCTCTGATGACCAGCAGCTAAGTGGTGTTGCAATTGTTTGAATAGCATGTTACAAAGACTTTGCCGCATTGTATTCATGTTGGGCGCGAAGCTCATTAAGGGAGGTGACGTCATGTCGTTATTAGAAAGTGCGCGCCGAAGCTTGCGGGTATGATTGAATTATGCTTGGAAAGGAAGTAAACAAGAATGAATGAAGTTGGAGATTCAGTGAATTGCTACAAGTACATGATGTAGAACTTTGTTCGTGGTTCTTCTGGCTTTTAACAAAACCATTCTAATTACTTTTTTAGCCGGTAGGGTTTGGTTTCATTACTTTGTATCTGGATTTGAAAGATCGTCTTTAGGCTTTTGTGTCTATGTCGATAGCAGTTTTGTAATACGCCCTGGCGTAATTTCGGATTTGTTTTGCTGTGAACTACTTGCATCGTCGTCGGTTACTGTAGTTGTGCTGTTGCTTTTGTGGTACTAGCGTCAAGTGTTTTGATCGACAAGTTATAGTGCAACCATATGCTCACTTTTCTTCTTCACCTAGCCACTACTGTCACCACGCTAATGCATCTTGATGCACTGGATAACTAGTTTCACCAATGTTGATCAACAATGATCAATCGGCCGTGGCTTGCACATAAAGTCCAAAACTATTGAGGAGCCTTCAGCAAAAATCCGATCACGGATAGCTTGCGACGGGGGTTTAATATCTATCAGAAGAACATCGTCAGTTTTTAATAAAATAAAATCGCAAAACCTGCCAGGAAATGAGTGCAAGGTGATAATAATCGCGCCAGCAAAACTTGATTACCAACATTCGAGTACGCAAAACGCCCCGAAACTAGACCTCATGCTCTACAAAAACACATTCAACATCAGCGGCGAAGCGAAGCTCGGTAACAACGCCCATATATTATCGAAGACAAAGCTATAGCCCTATATAAAGGACATGCGTAAGCAAGTTTCCGGGTTAGAGCTGAACACTTCCGGAGTAACGAGGTTGCTTACGATGTTGCTATTTAAAACTAACAAAACGTTCCCCAAAGAGTTCCAAGCATCGTGAGTCTAGAATATCCCGGTGAGATTGCTTCAGTCAGCAGGAAACGCTAACACGTCACGAATTACCATGTTTTTTCTTTTGAAACCAATCATCGTACTTTTTTTGCAGATTCCATGTAATGGGAAACTGCCAGGGAAGTAGGCACTACATTTCAGATTTATTGACGTGGGTAACTAAAGATGTTCATATGACTTAGGACAAGCGTAAGAGTGCTCCGTTCTTCATTGTTGCAGCAGATGTCAAGGGTTTTATACCTAAACCTCAAAAGGGAGATCGCGCAACGCGCTCTTAGTCAACAAAACATCCAAAGTTTATGCCAATGCTAGGAAGGCTGTACTTCACCAGAATGACATACGTGCAAGCAGTGTGATTGCCCAATTCCAAAACAACTTCTTCATTCAAGATAAAGACATAGTCATTTTAGCTTCCTCAGCTAACATTGCCGTTCATTACAAACTGGAACCGCATGCACTTCAAACTCAAAAAGAAAAGATCTTCAACAGATACACAGGCGATGTTCCTGGGTTGTGCTATCGGAGTCAGATAACAAGTGCAATGTAGACACTGTCGAAACCGCTTCCAAATCAGTGGTTCTTGATCTTACGAAAAGCAACAGCTGAACTAAGGCGTTTCATCAGTGGACAGTCGTCATCCATGCTCGACATTCAAGTCTACTGTTTTTGGGGAAACATCAGAATAGACTGAGCGAACGAGAGGAAGATGATCAGCATCTCTGGTGCGACTGTGGAAAGAGTCTTTACGCTCCAGTTTCTGCCATAATATGGTCCAAGATTAATATCGCTGATGTCTAAGAAGAAAACTCGGCTTTATCCACCCGGAGCGAAGAACAATTATGATGAAATTGTCTGGACAACGTCATTTCTATCATTGTTAAAACTTACTCAAGCGGAAAAGAACGTGAAACCAGATATTATGATTGCTTACAAACGACCAGTAACAGTTTGTACACACGTTACAAATTACAAGACCTTAGCGCACAGAGACGTCGCTGCAGGGGAGACTGGTTCATTTGGACCACGTGGCCCCTGTGTGACAATTTTGGTCGCCATCGAACATCTATGTTGAACTACACTGAAATTTTGAAAACGTCCGATAAAACTTATGAGCCTAAGCAAAAACTAAATTGCTCCGGTATACCATATACGAGGCAAATTGCGTCCTTTGCGGTGAGCAATACTTGGGCCAGATGTCAATAAATTTTCCGCCAGCTGGAATGTGCACCGCAGTGTGTGTAGAAACTGATCTGACGCAATTGCCCACAGTGATCAGGCGGCCCTGTTCAAAGTGTTATATAAACCATCCTTTGGGTGCAAACCGTGTATTTCGCGGTGTTTTAAAGTAACGTTGAAAAAAAAAACAAATCTGCCTCTCTAAACAAATGTGAAGATCTATTCAAAACATGATTTTGTCTTTGCCCAAAGCCAAGTGGTTGCGTTTGACCTGCTCAGTTGATCTTGATGCGTGGCCTCTCGCTCTTCGGGTGTACTATGGCGTTTTCTTATCTTATTGCTGCAGGGCTATAGTCTATTCTTGATTGTTCTGACGTTATTACCGTGCTTCACCTCATAGCTGACTATAATACGGTTTTGTTGAGTGTGTAGTAAAGGTCTAGCTTCGAAACGTTTTACGTACTTGACTGTTGGCACTCGACGTTTTGTTAGCGATTTACCGCTTTCTCTCATCGGCAGATATTATGGTTTTACTTTATTAGGAACTGACGCAGGTTTTTTTTAAGGAACATGTTAGGTACCCGGTGTGGACTTGTAGGGACCCGATCTCTCTGATTCTAGGGACCCGATTTTCCCTAATTCTAGGCAACCGCTGATAATTTTCTCTGATTCTAGGGACCCGAATCGGGTCCCTAAAACGCCTTAAAAAAACCCTGACGATGTTCATTTGCGAGACATTAAAAGTCCGTTGCAAACTAAGATTTTGTTCTAGCTGAAGCATCCTTATTGCGAAACATGTAGTGCAAATTTTGATATGGAGACGTACGATCGAGCCCGTCCAGTGGTCAGGCTGGTTCCAACAGAACTCAGTGCAACACTAGAATAAAAAACAAACGGTCGTGGTCTGTAAATACTTGTGAAGCTCGGCCATGTTCACGGCTCTGGATTTGCAATCCTTCGGGTTAAGACGCGAAATTAAGCTAAGTTGATAGTTTGTCGCCGTCCAAGGAAGATCTTATTTTGCATTTTGCATACCAGTATAACAACCATGTGATGTACTGCGACGGCAAGCGTTTGCTTATCAAAACTGGCTTGGATTTGTGTGCAGAACTATTCAGCCGTTGATGTCGCGTTCTTTTTTACACTTAACGGGTTTGAATGAACTGTAAAAGCTGTGAAACTGCGCACGGCCACTCCGGACGTTGATTGCATCGAAACACTAGCATGCGCCGTTGTTCTGGTTTGCTGAAACGGAATTGTGTCTCGTGTCTATTGTTGGTTGCTAGGGATTTGGGAGGGTGGACAAAATTTTTAGGACGCGTTCTTCTAACAACTTGTGCAGTGATGCCAAACGTGGCGCAAGCCTGTACTTTGCATGCAGCTTTGTCACCTGGGAATGCCAAGCCTGTTGGTTATGCCAGTTTACCTGTAATGTTGCGCAAGTTGCATTTTGCACAAGAAGCCTTGTGACAACGTGGAATATAATGATCACGTAATGCGTAAACCAGTACCAGGCGCCGAATGCTGGAATCGAAATCCACCAGACAAGGGACACAGCTGTCGGTTATTGATTGTGGTCGATTGTTGCATCGCTGGTGATGATTTTGAGTGTGTCAAGAGCGCTTTCGCGGAAGTTTTAGTTCAATAAAATTCACCGTGAGAAGACAATCTTCAAGAAACGGTGTTTGTTATTACTTCAGCATGGGGGCAACCCTCTGTTTATTCCGAAGCCAAGTGTTGCTCTGGGTCGTTTGCTGCAGTTAGAAATCAACCCGATAGTTTATTCCAGCTTGGTTCGCCGTCACCGCAAACCGTGGCGAAATGAACTTCGGTCTCCAACTCTCCAGGCAGCAAACAGGCGATTGCGATTGCTCGCCGGGCGTGGGCGATTTGACATCTGCCACGGGACTCGCGAAAATGTTAACTGTTGTTTGCTTTGCAACGATCGTGAACTTTTCTTGCGCGCAGGTGTCCGGAGAGAGAGTGAGCAAGCTGAGCTTGGTCGATTTGGCTGGAAGCGAGAGGTCGTCGAAAACCGGAGCGTCCGGCGCCCGACTCAAGGAAGGGAGCAATATTAACAAGTGCGATGTGGTTTGACGGAGCACTAAATGAAAGTTGCTATCAATGATACCTGGTTATTTTGCAAAAATAAGCAAGTAAATTTGAAAAAAACAAGCCAAAATAGATAATATAATAGGAAAAAAGCCAAAAACGCGCATTATAGGAAAAATGAACAAAACAAAAAACAAGCCAATAAGCAAGTTTGCCACAAACGAGTAAATTGCAAGCCCAACACGAATAAACAAGCAAAAAATGATCAAAATAACACACAAACAAGCCCAAAATTTCTTTTGCAGTGAATTGAAACAGCTAAGATTTATAACCTTTGTGAAATGAGCAACCCGCAGAAAACAAGCAACCCAATAAGTCTGAAAATAAAACCACAAGCTCAGAAGAAACAAGCCCCAATTCCCGGGAAAACCACAAGGTTGGCAACACTGGTTACTCATGTTCCTGCCTATGTATTGGATTTTTTGTGCTGCTTTAAGCCAATGCCCGCCCACACTGTTTGCACGCTGGGCACTATGCCGTTGAAGTTACGGCACGATATTCGCCTACCGGTTCGCAATTTCGATCTGGTTTTCACTGTAAGATGTGATGTGTTGTGTTCTGTTGCGCTTGACCATGGATGGGGGTCAATTTGAATTGGTATAGCGTTGCTTAAATCCTTCTTTGCTTTTCGTCACTGAATCGTTTCCCCTTGTCTGCGATCTGGTTCCACTGTGACGGTATGTAAGGAAAATTGTAGAAACTGCATGACGCCTGTTTAAGGCAAGCGTGCTCATTTACATCCTCGTCGACTTCAACCCAGTAGCGCGCTGCTATCTCGCAAGGCTTATGACCGCACACTTTTAGAACATAAGGTAAGCTACATAATGGCCGGCGCAGTGGTTCTACACGGCAGCGGTATTCGAGCAAACTTGCATGCATTGCATCCCTCGCTGCATACCTACCACTTCTGCAAAACTCAAAATCGGTTATCGGCCCGGACAGTCAGCACCCACCACAAACCGATAGCGTCTCGTTTCTGATAGGGAACATGTTTTGCAGCAATTTTTAAATCTTTTCATTCTAGGTTTAATTTTCCAGAAAGTTGTCATTTAAACTGCATCGAAAGTTGTCAGAAAAACAGATTGGTGTCCCCTGCAAAGAGGGGAATGGAGCTACGGACAGCAGCCATTAGCAAATTTAAAACTCGCAGAAAGGTGCCCTCTCTTCGACTTGCCCACCACTATACGATTTCGGTTCAGTGATGGTTTGCACTTACAGCGTAATTATGGGTCAAGTGTTGTTCATAATAGTCAGCGTCACGGTTGCGTCATTTGTCGTCCGGTCCGCTCACCAACAATTTGACCGTCAGCGCTTGTTGCATGAATGTCGCAGTCCTATGGCTTTAAAATTATGCATAAGCACCATTACAAAATATTTCCAATGCTAGTCTGAGAGCTACAGGTGGTGTATTAACGATATTGGCGTTCATTTGAGGTTGGAATCGAGTCAAGGCAAGTTTTAATTTTATATGATTCCATTACAGAGTTTTGCTTATGATGACGTTTCTAAACGACGCTTTTTTTAGCGGTGGATTTGCGCTGTCCAGAAAAGAACGTTTTTATTATTCTCTTGGCCCCCTCAAGTTGTGCCGAGCTCTAGGTTTAGGAAAACTGGCAAAGAAGTTGCCAGGTTGCGAAGAGTATTTAATCTTTTCAGTAAGCTTCTTGAGCGATTTGTATTGATCTCGCATTTTCAAGGTTTTAAATGGTCGCCTTTTAGGTAAACAGTGCCGAGCAAAAAGTTACTATTGGTTTCGAAATTTTAACTAAAGAGGCATTCGCCCCAATTCCTGTGTCTTGCCAGTTACCGTTGGTGATGCGAAAAACTATTCAGAGCTGTTAAGTTGTTAAAGCTGTTGAAAACAAACAACCAAACGAATGTTTCAGGTCCCTCACGACCCTTGGTCTGGTTATCAGCGCTTTGGCGGACCAGGCTGCTGGGAAAGCAAAAAACAAGTTTGTTCCGTACCGTGACTCAACATTGACGTGGATACTGAAGGTGGGCGACACAAGACAGCAACGCGCGCTCTGCTTCTGTTGTTTATACTTTGATGCGCATCTCTCCTTATGGCGTAGCCTCCGTTTTTGTCTTTTTTATGCTGAACTTAAAGAATAACAAAAAAAGCGTGGTCTGCATATCATAGAGTTATAAGCTATGAACGACGACACCCACTTCTCAAAAATATCTTCACTGCTGCTCTGTTTTGACACGGGCACTTGCGTTTGTTCGGACTCTTGACGCGTTTTGACGCAGTTGCGATCGCTCGGTGATGACAGCAAAGTATGCAACAGTCAATCCACATTCGGGATCATGCACGGACGAACCAGTGGTTAATGGTTGTTGCATATCTTGCCACCTAATTATCCTCTTCGGTTTACCTCCGCAGGACAACCTCGGCGGGAACAGCCGCACTGCTATGGTAGCCACGCTCAGTCCATCTGCAGACAATTACGAGGAGACGCTTTCAACGCTCAGGTGACCTGTTTGGTCTGTGTTGACGGGAGTCGCCAAAAACCCTGCTGTTTGTTTGTGACCGGTCGTGACTGGACAAAATGGTTATTGTTTAATTTGTGTATCGTGGCTGTACTTTGCTTCGTGCGTAACCAGCGGTTCTTCGACTGACTTGACAGTTGCTGCGATTCGGTTGTGACACTGCAGGTCTAGCGTGAGCGCCGGCTTTTCAGCTTCATTTTCTTTATCGCGGCATTGATACATCACCTTGCTATCACCCGAAACGAAGTGCATTGCAAATTTGTTCCGTTACAGCAGCAACAGGACTTCGTCAGCTGTGAAAATTGCAAATCAAAAAATCGAAATTAGTTTTTCAAATACGCTGATCGGCGTATCATCACGATCGATAATTATGACGTAATAAGCATCACCGCTGTGCGCATCATGTGCTCTGTGCTGGCACAGCTTCAGCACGGAGCGAGGTCCGAGGTGTCGTGCAGTTTTGTTTCACATTTCGTCCAAACGTATTTCTGATGGTCTTTCGCGTTAGCTTCGTTCAAATGAGTCTCCGTTAAATTATTTATCGATGTTGGCGTTTACAGGTACGCGGACCGTGCGAAGAGAATCGTGAACAAGGCCGTCGTCAACGAAGACCCCAACGCTCGGATCATTCGAGAACTCAGAGAAGAGGTCGAGAAGCTGCAGATGCAGCTTAAGGAGTCCGAGGTGTGTTCCGAGCTCTTACGAAACACAAAAGAAATTTTCACGGTGTTTTGCCGAAGCCCTCCCTGTTCTCATCTGGATTTACATTCACATAGAACTAAGTCTCTAAATTGCTTTCTTGTTGCAGCGAAAGCTGACCATTCGGCACAGGTAACGGCGGATAATTTCGTAAAACATGTTTTCAGACTGGGCAATATCACGAAGAACAGTTCCTTCACAAATGCTTGGTTGCTTCAAAACTTTTACTGCATTCTGGCGATCATAAATGTTTGTTCCGAGAGCCCGCGTGGCTGTGAGATGTAGCTTGTTTTTCAATTACGCAAGCGAACGCGAAGTACCGTATACTGGTTCGAAACGCGCCGTTATGCCTCCAGCAACATTTCGGCTGAAAAGCAAAGTGTCTGCGAAATTTCAATCTGATGCACTGCGGGTCAAGTGTGGCTGTCAATGTCTGGATTTTGGCTGCAACAGAAATGGCATTGTTCGATGTTTTTTGTTGACGTTTTTATCGACAAAGCTCGAAATAAGCCGTGCTTCATGGGCAGCCACACGCAAGCGAGAACCTACAGCGCACACTGCTTATTCACCGCGAGCAGGGAAGCGATAGCTCTCCCCAGTTACAATATAATTAAAAATCTGGCAAAATTAAGTAAAATCTTGAGCAAAGTATCGTTGAAGTTTTGTAAAGTGTGCAGAAAATAAAACTGGACACTGCTTCGTTAGTGCCGGTGCTTGGTTGCTGAGATAGTTGATGAAAAGCCTAGTTACGGATGTAAGTAATCTAGAGCTAGCGGGTTCGTTTAGCGATGTAAAGGTTTCAAACAGTTGTGATTAAAAGCGATCTTTTGTTTGTTGAACCGTCCGCACCACCTAGTTGTTGTGATGGAGCGCATCACGCTTAAAACCCGCAGTCGATTGCAGCGGCAGGTGCTTGTTGCCTGAACTTCCTTGCAGTGAACTACAGTTAACCTCTGGTGACATCAACACTTGGAGGTAATCAGCGTTTCCTTTTGCGTAGCAGCAACTTGCCTGCCACCTTCGCAAGCTGTCCAACAGTCGGGATTGACTGTTTGTAAATCATGCAGTTTTTCGCAGAACTTTTTGTTCAAAAGTATGTTTGAACGCGCATCGCGCCTCTAGATGATCTCGTAGGTCAGGGTCGTGCGATGGCATCATTATGTGCGCATGCGCAGAGTCTGAGGGCGCCTGATCTCAAAGAGAAGCTGGCCGAGAGCGAGAAGCTCATTCAAGAGATATCTCAGACATGGGAGGACAAGCTGCGAAAGACCGAACAGGTTCACAAGGTGGGTTGTGTCGTTTGGTCGTGAGCGCGCAGACCAAACCCTCGTTTGTCTGCTCCGTTCCTTTTGCTCTATCTGAGTCGAAGTAGTTCCCAACGTGCGACTACGTCATCGCATTGTCGACTATAGCGTTATTGTTACCGGGAGAATAAACAAGGAAGTTCCTGAAAAATAGTCCAATACTCTCGTGCAATCAACATAATGCGAATACAAACAGACTGTTATTCCAAAAAATAGACCTTTCACATGAAATGAGAAATTATACTTAACAAATGCCGGATTGCGTCTTGCACTGAAGCTGAGATCATGGTTTGTTGCACACAATCGTTTATAAATATTGTTATTTTTATCACTGGCAAAATTCGCTGTTTTGCTTGAACAGTCTTCAAAACTAATTCAAATAATCACGAAAAAACTAACTTAGTTTCGTAAGTGACGGATGCAGAGCTTCCCGGAAATCTTTCGGTTTCTATAATCGTGTTTATTGGCACTTATTAATAGCTTTACTCAGAACACAGCCGCTGAAGTTCAGCTTGTTGCTGACGTCACCACATGTCTTAGCACCGGTCGTGTGTTGTGTTAAAACAAGTTTTTATAATTTTGTCGTTTTTTATGTAATTTCAATCAAGGGACAAAAAACAGGCTGTCCAAACCGACCGATATTGCAGAACTTTGCACATATATATCACTTTTCCAGAAACGACAGGAAACTCTCGAAAAGATGGGAATATCTTTGGAGACGTCGGGTATCAAGGTCGAGGAAACAAAATGTTTTCTGGTGAACTTGAACGCCGATCCATCGCTGAACGAGCTGCTCGTCTATTATTTAAAGGTGAGCGCTCATCTGATGGCGGTTGGTCGGTCATAGTGCAGGGGCGTAGCGTCCATGAATGCAAGGCATGCACTGCATGCCTTACTTTCAGTGAACAAGACTTAATCACTTCAAGCCTTCAAATTAAATTTAAAATCACAAATAGAAAGCAAAATAGAAAATAAGAACTTCTCGTAAATCTACGTTGTTACCGTATTTTTCGGACCATAAGGCGCACTGGATTATAAGGCGCAGTATCAAAAATTGAATGTTAGCTGTTCTTTTTTCATACGTAAGACGCGTTAAATGGAGCGAAACTTATAAGTCCAACTGTATTCAACTCTTTCGCAGTAACTCCCGCGTGCTGGAGTCGCCACTGGGAGTTAATCTGTCATTCTCATTTCATACGAGGGAGTTTAACCTGTCATACATGTCTAATCCAGTAGACGTGAATAGAATAAAATATAAGTTGTGTGCGTGTTTGATTCGGTGTGTGCCAATGTAGTCAGTAGCCTCGTGGAGTAATACGATCTGTGGTATGTGCTAGCTACTCACGGAACCACATACGCTGCTCATTGCAATTGTTGTTGGTTTATCACGCAACACGACGGTCTGTTTACAAAAACATCGTAACTAGCAATTAAATAAACACCACCATTTACCACATACAATTGGATCTAGGTGAGAAAGCACAACCAGATACATACACTAGGCCAGGGGTGGGCAATTAATTTGGCTCGGGGGCCATTTTGAGATGGCCGCGTTTAGCGGGGGGCCGTACCTTCTGATGCATGCAGTGACTCTCAACCATTTTCGGTTCGTGACCCCCTTTTGTATTTTCACACAACCTGCGACCCTTCCTGCTCTTGTTTCAATACATATGATATTGTAACCATTATGATCACCACAAAATGCATTTCCTGCAAAATGCAACGAACTACCACAACATTACTACCACAAAATTACTACCACAAAAATGCATTTTATAACAGTTACTTTCGAACGGCAATTGAATTTCACAAACATTTTCAATACGAAGATTGACTGTGCAACCGTATATGGTAACTTCGAAATCCGTGGTTGAGTGTTTGCAGTGCTAACCATTAACCTTTTATCATGCTCGACTTTCCTTTGATTTCGAGCCTTCACCTTAATGTGAACTAGAGCTGAAAAACCACTCTCGCAAAGATGTGTTGTGGCAAACGAAAGCAATATTCGAAAAGCTGGTTCAGACAGTTGTGGGAATGATTCACGAACAGCTCACCAGAATTGAAGAAAGTGGCATTTCATGAAATATATCACGTGACGATGAATCATTCCAAAGATCACAAAATTGGTCCTGTAATTCATCGAGAATATTGGCTATAACCAGAGAGGTGGTGAAAGGATTTCGCATAAGTGCAGTTTCTTCCTCCTTGAGCTCAGGGAAATATCACTGGAACTCAATTTCAAGGGAATGAAGGTAGCCTATTATAAATGTCTTCAAACTTTCATC
>JGI24021J15306_10003591_pt1 | contig 17587 bp, 6 predicted proteins | sample Ectturendosymbi1_FD_15306 | JGI IMG/M metagenome (IMG submission 15306)
TCTCACAGGTAGCAACACTAACGGCAATTGTGAGGAAAATCCGCAGCATTATTACTATATTTGGAACAGAGTTCCCAAGGTTATACTTTTGAATAAACTGCGTTCAACGGGGCCTTCTTTTTCTAATGCGAACTGTACATCGGCAACATCGTATAACTGTGATGCAACAATAACGTACTTAATTGCACAACAATGAATGACAAGTGACGTAACAACTATCAATATTTCTTTTTCGGCTATTAACTGCACTCAACCTCCTGTACAACTAACTGGCCTACTTGGAATCTGAATGCAGCACGGTGATCTAAAAATTTTCATAATGATGCATCAACACGCCGAAGCAAGAACTCATTCGCCCTAGTAAAAACGAGGAACCCTCACGGAACCCTTAAAACTCACGTAACCCCACTACATGTTTTGCGAAACACTAGGGCTTCGCGGAACCCATGTTGGAGAATACTGAGCTAGATTATTTCTACACACACACGGAAATCCATTTTGACGAGCACAAATCCAACTACACATTTATTAGATTTACCCAGAATTGTTTTTTAGACCCAATAAAGCTCTTTTACTCGAAGGTACAAAACTTATGAGCACTTACAAAAGCTTAGAGCTCACCACAGCCACACGTTTGCCCACAGCAGGGCTCTCACAAATGCAACTTCAAAAATCACTAGAGCAGTACCAAAAAATCCCTAAATCTGTGGTGGTGCATCACATAGGTAAAGCAGCAGGCAAATTTGGCAGGCACATTTTTCGGGGTGCAAAGGATTTTTGCCCGAATTCTCCCAAACTTACCCGAAAAAAGCTCCAAAAAAAGTGACCTCCAAAAAGAAAGCTCTTCATGTTATTTTGGGCGTCATTCTTGCTCATATTTTCAGGAGTTTGCTCAGATTTTCAGGGATTTTGTGAAGGTTTTCAGAGATTTTGCCCAGATTTCCACAAATTTTTTCCGGATTTTCACCAAATCAAAACTTTTAGGGGTGAGCTTACACCCCCTGCACCCGGCTCACAAACCAGTGGTGCAACATAAAATCGGAGTGCTATGATAAATGTTAGAAATAGAACCAAATATGATTTCCAAAATAAACTGAAAAACTTCATTTTGCACATTTTCATACTTTTCCGAAAATCCCTAAAAAATCCACAAATCCCTAAAAAATCCATAAAAAGGGTCGAAAGTTCCAAACTACGGACAAAACCCACCATACTCCCAAGTTGTATAACGTCATATAAGGACTACGATCAAACGTCAACAGCGATCCAACACTGGATCAATCAACCGTGCAGTGAATCAGTAATATTTGATATCAAGTGAGTTGATAAGCGTGTTGAGAACCGTGTTGCAGGGTCATGTAAAAGAGCCTATTGATACAACATCCCTGATACACGACTGTTTATTGTTTGGCTGAGATAACAGTCGCTTAAATACACATGCCATAGTATAATTTACTCAAAATCAAAAACGTCCTTCCACTGTGAGTAGTGTCTCTACTTTAAAGTCTTTTATTTTAATACAGCCTGTACATGTTTATAGCCTACAACAGAGCCCATACTGCCGCCCCCATAAAAGTGCCGCCAGGGGCGGACCGCCCCCCCTTAGCTACGCCACTATAGGTCATTTCATGGTTTATCAACATCGACTTGAAACATTTATTGCAGCTATTCGCACACCCACAAACTTAACATTAGTTTTCTATGATTTATCTGCTATTATTTTTGAGGTCAGCATTGTTGCTGAACAGAAACAAACCTTATTGGTAATGATTTTTTGTTTTTTAAAATTTTCATTGCCTTCAACTCTTTTATTGCCCCCTGACCTACCGTTAGGTGCGTAACGAGGGGCAATAAGGGGACATAATTCCCCGGGCGAGAGCGCCGAACGACTGCGGGGGGCGCCAAAAAGTCTCATCTGTGTCACAAGTACTTTCTTCAATACAGTACATTTGCTTCCGAAAGACCTCAGGCTCAAACATGGGGGCGCCAAACTTGCTTCTTGCCACGGGCGCCATCTAACCTCGTTACGCCCCTGCTTGTGCAACGCATTCCTTAGGAACCACAACGCATCGATTGTGGAGTCGTTTAAACGAGACCTACTAAACTCATAAATACGCTGTTTGTGCAGAACTTAAGTCACGCGTATCTGGAAACAAAGAATATCCAAAATAACTAAAAATGCGTAAAACGCAATTTAGCAACGTTACTTTTTTAACCGTTTAACCGAGAGAATTATATCCGGATATCGGATAGCAAAACTACTCTCGGGTAACCGTTATCCGCATAATCCAATCCTAGTAGAGAGTCGTTTTCCCGTTCTGCTTTGCGCTTCCTTTTAACATAGGCTATGGCCGTTGGAAAGGGAGCCCAAGGCCTCCACTGGATTTTGATAGTTGATATTTAGCTTATTCTGCTTTTAACGTTTTAGTAGAAGAATGTTTTTCTCTTATTTTCGGAGTTGGTAAAATGAAATTTCGCCGCTTTTGTCACCCACTGGAAAAAAGCATCCGATGTCCATGTCATACAGGTGACATTCCACGAAGACAAATAACTAGTTTAAATATCACAGAGGCCAACGAACCAACTGACCTTCCCATGCCCAACAGCTCATATTTGTGCAGGCTGCTACTGCTCAGGGTGAACGTTGGCTGGTGCGTTCGGGAAATAACTGCAGATCCGAAATTTGATCGACTGATTGTATAGCAATGACTATTCCCATTCTGTGACTTTGGAATGATCATCTGCGTAATCTCAATTGTCAGGAAGGATCTAAATTTGTTTCACAATTTTGCCGCAAAAAGCCCAAGTTGCCAACACTTTTGAAGTCCTGGCCGATCGACTGAATTTGTTAAGGGTTGGCAAGTTGCGTTTATAATTTAAAGAAAAAATTGTCACTCCGTACTTGGTTTCGCTCTAACAGACTTAAGTGTCCAGGAGAGACGGAAAATTATCTCGCTCGCCACGTGGAAATCTCAAAATAAAGAGAAAGCAAGGCAAGGTTGAACTTAACTGATATCGGTAAGCAGCACCAAATGCTGAGATGGTCCGATCAAAGTTACTGTAAAGACAGAATGACCATTGAATTTTGTGGCTCGCTCTTACCAAAGACCGACCGCCACAAGCTCCTGTCTCGTCCACTCATGATTCTTCGCACAGGCTCGTAGCCAAGTTTCAAGGTTTGGGGGAGGCAAACTGCATTTTTATGGGTGAAAGATTTTTGTTTTTGCTATATGTTTGAAAGAAGTTTTTCTGGGAACAACAAAATTTGGGGGGCACTTCCCCCGAATGCCCCCCACGGTCCTGTGTCCACATCGACAAATATCAAAAGTTGTTTTATGCACATGTTAAAAAATCTGTTGTTCCCAACTTTGACGGTGCCCGCGCACCCCAGGTCAATACAGGCACGACAACACTGCTTATATGGTTAACTTATGAACTCTAACGTAATGCAACGCTTCTGCCGCATAATCCTGACGTTTCGTGGTTTTGTGAAACATCGTAACGCTTTGGAAGGAGTTAACTAAACTTTTTCGCCTTTTCAAAGTTGTTTGGTTGAGTGCTTTCCTCGTTGCCCTTCCTCTGGCATACGATGCTGCCTAGCACATAAAACAAGCAACAGCCATCATCCAGCACCTTGCTGTACTGTGCTGAAACAATAAAAATGTATTTAAAAATCTCATTCAAACTTAAGTTATGTGCCGTTGTTTGAAAAAAACACCTGCCAGAAAATCATTTTATTAAATAGTTGCTTTTCCTAGCGTTGCATAAAAAGTATGGTGTGATGAAACAATCCTTCTGTTATAATGCAACATTCACTCTATTGCAAGGTCTCAAACAGGGGCGGATCTAGACGTTTTGATTTAGGGGGCCAATCATAACGCAAGGATATCTGCTAATAGTGCACGTTTAATTTTCAAAACAAGTTTGAAATCTTTTTGTCTACATGGCATAATGTATAATGTTATACAAATGCAACACGATGGGCGGGTTTTCAAAACACATTTTTATGATCTTTTTCACATTCCAAGTTCGGATTTGGCGCCATTACTCTTATTTGGGGCACAGCACACCAAGGCTATAGCCAGGTGAAATGCAAGATGCATCATCACAATTAACTCTCACTATGAACATGGGCATTGGAAGAAGCGTACAAAGAGGACAAGTCACCCTGGATTTTGAGATTTGATATTTTCTGATGACTAGAAAAATGTTTTTCACTTAGTTTTGAGTTGGTAACATGCAATTTCACCACTGTTGCCCCTCCTGGAAAAATGCTTTAGGCTACCACCTGGTAAAGTACACTATTGACCACCCTGGAAAAAACTTCTTCCGACGCCCATGACCATGAAAACACTTTTAGATGGTGCATAAAACAAAGTATTTCCGCCCCTGATCTGAAACCACTTTACCGAGGAATGACTTCACCTCGGGATGCTTGTTGTGAATTTGGACACCTGGCGCTGTAAACAACGTACCGCATTGTTGGGTAGTGACGCAGGCAAAGAGGAACTTGAGATTATCCCATATGCAAATGAAAGGTAACGTGGCAATGCTATGTTGTTGGACAGTGATGTAGACCAGTGCTTACCAGCCGGTGTGCCGCGCAACAGTCCCAGGTGGGCCGCGAGTTTTCAAGACCTAGAACAACTTTCTTGAACTTTTGTATAAGATTCTTCCAAAAAGGAAAATATCTGTTAGTTGCGCTTCAGTCATTACTTCGGTGGGCCGCGTAGAGAAAACTGAGTTGTACAGATGCCTCGTATAAAAGCAAGGTTGGGAACAACTGAACTGTAGCCAGAAAAAGGACTTGAGATTGTCTTATGAATGAAATTATCCCATGTTAATAATAAGATTGCGATTCAGTGCAAGACAATATTTTGAGAGTGCCGCTAAAAACATATTTGTACTGGCCCTGCCATAGACATTCAAGCAATTATCTGGAAGTCAAAAAGTTCGCCTAGCTGCAGGTTTCGTTTGGATTAGATGTACTTGATAGTGTGCAAATTGAATACACGCAGGTCTAAAGGTCTAAACCAGCAGCTATTTCCAACCCGCAACCCAGTCGAAGGTTTTGTTCAGCCCAGTTTAGTTCTCGCTGCAGTAAAAATATCCTGCATGCTGACAACCTGTCCTTATTTTGATAATTTAGGGTTTAAAAATTTTGATGCAGGTGGTCCTCAGTGCCACTTTATCACGTCTGTTACCATTGCGGTTAGGATTCGAACACTTTCAGTACATCATCTTGAGATAGATTTAGTTTGCTAAGATCAAAGTAAGCGATTCAATGTGCGGCCCTCATTAATATGTCATTTAGTGTGCAGTCCAGGTTAAGATAGTGACATAATTTTTGGCTCAGTAAGCCATCTGAGTTGGACATGGTTCGTCTAAACCAGTGTTTCCCAGACTGTGTGTCGCTGAAGAAGCTGAAGTGTGCCGCGAAAGTTTTATGTTTTGACAAAACCTTATACTTTTCATCTTAACTTAGGCTATTTGTTTCAAAGTATGTGTGCCGCAGCCAAATCCAGAGTGTATAAGTGTGCCGTAACATAAAAAAGTTTGAAAAGCGCTGGACTAAACGAACATTCACAGTGTTAGAAGAGTATTCTTAGTTTATTCTTAGTTAATGTAATATGATAATAGTGTTGTGGAGTGTACATTTAGAAACAACCTTGACTAGATATTAAAACCTCTGAAAACACAAAACATTTTTGCACAAGTCTTAAAAACGTTTTTCGTTTCTATTTTGAGGATTGCGGGCTAATGACAGGTAAATGATTGGTTGCACAAATTGCAAGCGTTGTATAATTAATATTTTTGTTCCCACGGTAACAGAAAAAAGTAGTTTGAGTAATGCCGAGATATTACTCTACCTGCTTTATCAAAAGAAAGAGTAACAGAAATGTGCTTTCAAAAAGCAATAAGTAAATCGTATTTTAATGGAGGTCAAAAATATCAGTTCCGTACAGTTTAGAGCAGTGGTTCTCAAACTGGGGTCCGCGGCCCTTTTGGGCTCCGCGAGACAATTTTCTGGGGTCCGCGAGGCACCTTCCAAAAATCAACACGACGCTCCTGAAAAAAAAATTTTGTGTAAAATAAAATTTTCGGGCATGCGATTCACGATATGACAGTTGCGTTGTCCAAAACGGAACCAAACAAAGCCGAACTGTTAGCACAGAAGCAAGTGCACCGGTCACATTGATATAATAAAAAAACTAACGTGCGGTTTCGTGTTTATTTGTGTTGATTTTTTAACGGCACCGTGAGCCATTTAAAAAATTGCTAGGGGACCGTTGCGTAATTTTTTTAAAAAAGTTTGAGAACCACTGGTTTAGAGACAGGCTTATGTTGCCTAATTGTTTTTTGTTGTATCCAAGTAGAAACGTGTTACCAACATGGTGTTTGGCAAAACGGCAAGATTCGTAACGATCGTAGTTTTTGCACAGTTTCTTGCTGAAGCAAAAGCTTCTGTTAACGGTGGAACAGACTGTGCCGGTGAGTGTTTGAAATAAATAAAAACATTTTAAAGATCAATCAAAGTTTGCTCGTATCATGGTGTGATATGTGAAGTGGCGCCAAGCAACTAAATTATGATAAAATCTTTTTGGATCTTTAAATTTTTGTATACAACGTGAAAGAGTTGAAAATATCAATGAAAGCATTTTTTATTTTTACTTCAAACATGCAAAATTAATGCGAATTTTCATCTTACGAACAATTAAAGCCGTGATTCACTTGGATCATCGTTCGTATATGATGTTCAATTGGCGATTTGCTGAGAGAAAAAAGATTGTACTGCGCTTGTGGATGAGGGTAGTACACCGTAAGAGAAAATCAAGTGCACGAGTATGTACAAAAATGCACAAGATTAGGAAGAAGATTTCAAAGGCATTGAACGTTCAGCCACGCTAGTAACGACGTAGATCCTAAGAACTTAGAGGTTATATCAAGGGGTGTAGTAGGGTGGGAGCGCGTGGGAACGGCGTTCCCACATCTTTTTCATGCTTTTCTTTAAAATGAGTTCGAAGCTGTCTTAGAATAGTTTTTTTGGGTGCGTTCACATACATTTTTGTTAGCACTACATCCCTGGTTATATCAACAAAATAACGTAGTATCTTTTGATAGCGACAAATTCAAGTGATTTATTCGGAGTTTCTATATCGGGCTATGTGTGGAATTGATTACGATTGCGTCGGGATTATAGATGAACTAGCGATCTTTCTGATAAAAAGTTGTTGCATGTAAAGATTGAGCCCCGAGCAGTGCATAATGGGCTTCGCATTTCTTACAGAATACGAGACCTGAACTTCAACAGTTTCATGTGGTTCAAAAAAACAAATAAATTTAACATGCAGTTTAACTCCGCTGGTGCTAGTACAAACATGTGTTGTCTATCTCACGATAATGTGTTTTAGGTTATTACGTGAGCAGATGCCATACTTAGTGTACAACCTGTTTGCAAAGCAAACAGTTTTTGCTCCTAGCTTGCAACTGCACCTACAACGCCCTTGTTCTATCGTGTTTATTCGATTGTTAGCTGCCCTTGATTGTAAGCCGCACGAAACGGTGTTAAAATATTAATGTCAGCCGCACTTGAACATAGGTCACCTAAACCTCCGAGATACTTTCGCGTTCGAGCACGTTTCGCGTTTTTGACAACCCTGGCACTGAAGTTTAAATCACTATAACTGCCTTCTGTTCATCATAAGTCCTCCTGTGACGGATGTGTACGTGATGCTGAAGAGAATAGAATGCGAAAAGAGAGTTTGGTCGACAAAAAGTAGCCAAGGAAAGACTGAGCGTCATCTATACCTTACGATTAGGTAAAGAAAAATATAAACTACCCTTGATGATAAGCAGCATGAAATGACTAAAAAACTTTATGTTCTTGTTCGTCGCCTCACAATCGAATAAATACGGTATGCATTCATGCCACGTGTACGTTTCTATTTTGCATGTGAAGGCCTACTCGTGTTCTCACATTGTTCGATAATGAAATGAAAACCTGTCAATCGGAAACCATTGGTCACGTTTAAGCGAATCAACATAAGCAATATTTTGTTACTATGAGAGTCGATCGAATCATATTGACAGCGAAATAGTTACAGCTGGTGTTGATAAAAAACGCAGGTTTCTGTCATTTAATAAACACGAAAAACACGCCGATTTTACAGCGAATGAAATCCTATTCCAACAATCTCAAAAAACGTGCTGTAAACTCTGCAACACCACTCTTAACTACGACCAAACTGACCTTTCAAGGACCAAGAAAGCATTATTTCTTTAAATGGATCGTCAGTAAGCCCGAAAATCAAACTCAGCCTATTTGAAATATCAAAGTTCTAAGTATGTTGCCATCAACGTTAGGAAATTTCGGTTTACGAAAATCGTAAATGTAAAAATCATACGAAAAGGCAAACCTACGTACTAGAGCTTTAATGAAATCGCTGCTGTTTAGTTTTTACTGCGCTGATATTGCTAATAGTCTATTTGTGGAAACGTTTAAACTACATATATTATATCTATTGCTTTGCTCGTCACGTTTTGCATAATTTGATTGATTTATTAGCAACATTAAATTTGTTCAAGTACAAGTAAATATACACTGAATAAAGAGGGGAGAGCGATTGCAAGGTCATTAAATCAAACCATTCAAAACAAATAACGCAAACATGTGAACAAAAGACAACAAAAAACAATAACGTCTGCAAGAACAGCCAAATGTCTAAAATAAAATTTGATTACTGACAGTGATGCCAATTAGCATAAATTTCAATCAAGCAGCATAGGCTAAGGGAAACGTTACTGGTACAGGTCCAGTAAATTTTCGTGAAGCATTCTGCCACATACAACGGAATCGTACTACAAAATATGGGAAGGAAATTGGTGTTAAAATGCACTTTATTTGAAACGGGCAGTCTATGATATTTGTATCAGGTTTGGTCAAAATCAAAGCCCTCGTTTAAGTGTAGGCTTTGCTTACATTGCAGTCAACGCTCATGGCTCAACACTTGCAGGTTGTCATCGGTATGTTTAACCAACGCACGCCGTTGAGATATATATGTCATTTAAGGTTTCTACGATAGGGTTACCACACCTGCAGAGGCATAATTTCTGACAGTCTCAACGGCTGCTTTTCACAACAAGCAAGCGCTATACGGCAGTTTTCAGCATGTTCTTAGAGCTACCAATCCACCGCAAAAGTTGAAGTTATCATTTTCACAGCATATGCACATTGTTTCATGTTAAGCTTAATTTACTAACTGTCAAAATTCCGGACATCAGGGCATTTGTCAATTTTTTTCCGGACACAAATTTTGACACCAAAATTTCCGGACATGTCCGAAAAATTCCGGATGTACGGCAACCCTGTTCAACGACATCTTAAGATTGCATTTCAGCTTACTTTGTGACTAGACGCGACTCGATGCCTTGTTGGTGTCCGAAGCGTATGCTGTATTTTTGTATCTAATTGACGTTTTGCATGAAAAGAGGTTTTGTGTTTGATCAGCTTGCACTCTGATTGTTGGATTGGTCGAGCAGCTGGCTCAAGTTCACAAAACAGACGTCATCACTGCTGCTGAGAACAACCTGTGCGCAAACCTCCAAGCTCCTCTAGGCGAAGGCTGCACGAACCTGTTGGAAATATATGGACCCGCTCTTATCGATGCTGTTTATTACAATGAAACTCCCGATATAGTTTGCCACAGGGTAAGAATAAACGAAAATATCGTGTTTTGATGTTATAGTACCAAACCAAGTATCCACAGCAACAAAGCAGTTGGATGTTCGCTTTGGTGTTCGAAGTCAAGCAAGGACATTGAAGCGCTGAAAATCCATCGCCTTTTCTTCCACTCCAGCGAATGAGAATTTGTTTAGGTGATAAATAATGTGCTACAGAAACGCGCAGGTGCTTTCAGGCAGTGTTAAAGATATTTAAACTAACATCAATTTTACAAGTAGCAAAGACAGGGGTAAACAAGCATTTTTCTAATGGTCTCACGGCTCAGGTACTTCTTTTGAAGAAAAACTTCTTTGCGGAAAAATACGCTCATGTCATCGATTTTAAAACTGGCAGTAAAACCTAAAACTTGAAACACAATTTTAGTGGCGTCACACAAGCGATAATGCTGAAACAAGGTTGGTCAAAGGAAGCTTAAGCATAATGAGGCTCAGTTTTAAGCAACAGGTCAAGTACAATAAAAGTAAAAATGTCATAAAACTGATCCAGCACATTTAAAAAAAACAATATTTTGGGGGGGCAAACGCACCCTCAAAGTTTTGATTTCTCAAAAATTTGGGCCAAATCTCAAAACATTTTGGCAAAGAAGTTTCGATATATTAATGAAGTTATACTTCTTCGTTATTGAGGGGGTATATAAAAATTTATTAGGTCATAGAAAAAACATTACATATATATAAAATCAGCAACTGTTTCTATTAACTTCGTGTTTTAGTTTGTGAGTGAGTTGCTGACTCACTTGAAAGTTTGGTCAAAAGGAGGCATTTCATTTGTTTTTTATTAATTGTACACTGAGTTAATCGAGTATGCTGCAGGGCACCTACTAAATATGGAGTCCATGCCAGACAAGTGCCAAAATGCTTTTGTTTTCAATTTTAACTACAGTGTTTGCATGAACACATTTTGCCATGCAGTTTGTTGCGTATATGTGCAGTTGAATAGACAAGGTTGTGAGATTCACGGCTCGGTCATCATATAAAATCATATAATACATGCCATATATATCACAAGTATGCCTTCTGAGAAGGTAGCAGTTGTAGGCCTACCTCAGATCGGTGTGAGGTTCCTTCAGGGATACCTAGGAGTTTCTAGATATCCCTGGGTTCCTTGCTGACAGCAACAACTGGAATGTAATTGAACGCTTAACCTCACAGAACTGTGAGGCAGATCCTCAAGAGTACTGAACCAGCTAGCTCCTGATAATTTCCTTGCACAGTCTAGCGTACTTTCTTCACTTGTGTTATTAAGAACCAAATTTCAAGTGCCAAGTTTTCTATTTTCAAGTCTATGGAACTTGGTTGGGGAAATATAGTGTACCAACAGCTACAGAAAATTTGTGGTGAGAAAGTTTGTCGCATAAAAGTTTTTCGGGAAAATTTTGGGCAAAATATCCTTTGTACCCCCCAGTAATTGTCTGCTCCTACACCTATGCTTCGAAAGACTTGAGATGTCACTTAAATTAAATGGATACATGCGTTTGGACGCTTGTACCATGTTATATTTTAGTGTATTTATTGTAAAAATTGAAGATTAAACTCGTAGAAAGCTGCAGCATTGCATGGGAATTACGCAATTTTTTGATTAAATAATACCAATAGCTTCAAACCAGCAGTGAACGTGTGAATGCGGCGCAATGTGAAAAAAAAACCTATACACTTTTTATTCAAGCGAAATGTGAAATTTTGTGTAATTTTCACCTGGCTTCTTTATTCACGCGAAATGTGAAATTTTGTATAATTTTCACCTGGCTTCTTTATTCAAGCGAAATGTGAAATTTTGTATAATTTTCACCTGGCTTCTTTATTCAAGCTAAATGTGAAATTTTGCAAATCACTCTTGTGCAGCATTGCTTAGGTTTGTTATAATTTTTGATTGACTAAAATTCCGTTTTGTTTGAAATACACGAATAAACGTGTGAAGCTTTTGAAATTATCAACAGGAAGCCCCTCAAGGCCTGTTCTGTTAATATCGGATATGTGAAAGATGTGGTTTTGGACAACAATTTAATGCAACCGTTTCTTTTCATGATATTTTTCAATATATATTTAACAGTTATCTTTCAAATCTGTAGTCCCGCCAGAAAAGAAAAAACTTATTTATGATTAAAACATACATAGTTTGTAATCGCAATTGGATAAGCGGCATAATTATGGTTATGAAAAGCGTGTACAATCTACATTTTAAAGACAAAAGTGGTTTTGCTTGCAACTATTTCATTACGCTTGCATTACGTTTTTAAACTCTCGCTCAAAAAGACGACATCGATTATTAGCAGTTAAATGTAATCAACCGTTGTATGCAGATTGGATTCTGCACACAAGAGCCAGGGACGCCATTCTGCCATCTCTTCCCTTTGCCATCCAACTTCGAAACCCGAAATTTCTTCGAAGACAAGACGAAAGCGCAGACTCGAAGCCTTTGTGACTTACCAGAGATGTCAGAAATATGCAACATTTTTAACAGGTTTGTTGTGGAAGCAACAACAAAGAAGAGCTTTTTGTGTAATGCGTGAAGTTGGTGGTAAATAACTTTAAAGCGTTTGTTTCTTTGTAACCTCTAAATCATAACCGAAGACCTGCATTACGAGCAAACAGTTTAAAGTCTGTTTGCTAACTTTGTCTTTAAACTAACAAAACTTCCAGCTCATTTCTTGTTTCTAATGTTTTTCAAAACTCTGGATTTATAAAATTTCCTTGTGTTACGATTCAGCTCTGAAAACTCGAAAAGAAGCGAACATTCAATTCAAGCCTTCGACGATCAACAAAGTAATTTTATTTGTCAGCAGACCAATGGCTAATACTTTCACATGCATTCATACAAGTACTGTAATTGTCATGTCAAGGCAGGAGTTTTATACTTGGATTTAAGCTTTTGCACACAGTTCCAATAATTACTCAATGAGATGCAACGACTAACTTCACAGTTAAACTTTGCGTAGAGAGTTAAAAAATCTGTAAAACACGAAATGTCAAGAAAAGACCAAGTGAACTGACACTTCGGGAGTTTTAATTCAGTCATGGGTTTCATAGTCATTCTTTCATCGTAATGTTCTCGGTAGTTTTGTAAAATTAGACTTCGTGAGCTAGACTAGAAGAAACGCAAGATTTGAGCGGTAGACCAAATATTCAATCGAACATTTGATACAATTAGCGGAGGTTGAATATGCTTTGCTGTTTGGATAAATCGCGTTTAATCTCAATGATACGGTTGTTTCGTTTGGGGCAGTTTTACTCGAGCTGACTTACTCGACGAATGTATTGTCAGAAAGCTTATACGTACGCAGAATTTTGTTTGGTTTCCACTTCCCTTATTCACACTTGTAGGCAACATCCTTCAACCTGATAAAGTTGTAACTCAGTTGCTTTAAACTTAATCAAGAGGTACAAAAGCGAGTGCCCCTGCATAGCTGGCTACCTTTACGTGAAAACCCGCGGTTACGAATTTCGAATCGGTTGCTTCATGCTTCAGAAAAAATCAAAAAATTTAAATGTAAACAAAGCCTTACACTTTGATCACCACAAGCAATGATACACTTAGGAATGGTTTAAGGGAGTATTTTATTTGTTTGGCTACAAGATACAGTAATTATAAAAACTTTTGCAGGGGCACACAACTACGTACAGGGCAACAGGGCACTTCAGCCATGTTTTGTTCAAAATTTGACAAAGCAAACTTTGGCAATCGTTTCAATATCTTCAAAGATCTTCCTTGATTTTCCAGCTGCCATTACGCAATTCAATATTTTTGTTTCTTCGCTCATGCTCCAGCAAGTATATTCTAATATATATTTACAATATTTCAATTGACTTTTTCATCATTATCATTTGAATTGTTGGTTGAACTGTTTTAATTAATTCATCGGAATTTGAAGTTTTGTGGATGGGCATCTGCCCTTGCAAGACAAAGATCGAGATCGGTTTGGAGTCGAACCCACACTCCGCGGGTCAAACTGGAGGGGTAAAGATTGCGACGATTCAAACAAGGACTTTTATCCGGGTAGACGACCGATCGACAATGACCGTGAAATGGATTCCAACTGCAACGGAATATACGTAAGCAGTACTCTAGGCACCTGTTGTATCCAAGTGACAATCTGTTATTTCCTTGTTGAAAACCACGCGTTTTACTGTTGATTGTAACGAGAAATAATGGGTGATGCAAACTCAGCCCATCTTTGAAATTAGAGCTTGCTGTGGCTATTACCTCAGAAAAGTTCGCTTCTGTAAATTTTTTAAAATTTAGCTTATATATTTAATGACAATCTTATAGCAGGCGCCAGCCTGATTGGTGCAATTTTGTCGTGTGTCACCTTAAGCTTTCAGAAAGTTCAACACAAGCAAAATACAGCAAGCATAAAGAAAAAGCAAAGACGATTATGACTAGTACAACTAGATTCATTTACAGAATTTCATGAATCCGTCAACAGCATAAAGACTGCAACTGAAATAGGTATCGACGCATCAGGTACACCAAATAAAAGTAAATGCAACAAATCGACGTGGCCCAGCGCTCAAAGCTTTCAGTTCGTCCACATTTAGTAAGAATTCCATGAACATTAACATGAAATGCTGTTCGAGATGTGCAGTGAACGTTGCAGTGAAAGAATAGGTGTAGTTCTGTCTCTGTATTGCCGCATACACAAACAAAATAATGGATTTGCTGATATTCAACGGGCTGTGGGCATAGCGAAGCATGCAACGCATAGACGTCAGAGGTGGCCGGAGTCACATTTTCAGACTCCGACTGGCTCTGCTCATGTATCAAAATTTTTCAATCCGGATCCAAATTTTTTTCAAATTTGAGAATCCGACTCCTTTTCAAACTCCGGCAACAAGCGGTGCAACCGAAATACAGCAGCGCTAATGGTTAAGAAATGATTTTTATTAAGACCACAGACTCTCCTGCTACTGCCGAAAATAAAAAGTGACGCCAGATGCGGGTCCGGCCTTTCACCAATTTTTGACTCCGGCTCCAGATCCGGGTCCAAAAAATACGTAGAATTGTGCCGGAGGTCACTCCTGATCCGTGGACACCTCTGATCGACGTCAGATGGGAATTGATTCCTAACAGGTGATGGGTACTATTTTTTGATAAGTGTTAATGGGAATTTAGGCGCCTCGTGAAAATGGAGTGGCAAGCTGCATAAAGACTTGAATTGGGATGGGAGAGATCTCCACGAGCTGGAAGCACGACGGTAAAAGGAGTTATAGGCCAAGGGTTTTTTCAAAAGTTGCGTTTGAACATTTCAATTTTGACGTAAAGCATAAGAAACGAATTCTTTAAACAATATGCAAAAACTGGCAGGAAAGGGGCAGGGCACCATATCAAAATTTAATTTTGAGAAGCACCGAAGCAAAGATATTTTTCTACGTTGATGTAAGCATGTGAGGTTTGGATCAGCTAGTACATCGTTAGAGGATGCACTGTTGTTTTAAGACATCTTAATATTATTTAGCGGAGAAGAGTTGTGCTTTGTTTAATGTGCGTTTGTCACAATCAGAGAAGTTACCGTAGATTACACTCCAATGATCAAAAACTGGTAATTTGTTTGTTTTGCAAATCATAAAGAGAGTGTGGCGGGGCTCAGAATTGAAGAAGGAACGAAGACAGTCAATTTTGGTCAACACCTTCTGGTATAAGTGTATATTGTAAGTGTGCCAAGAGAGACTGTGGTGGAACAGTAAACCTAAATCAGTGCTCTTCAACAGGAGTTCCGCAGAATATGTAGTGGGGTTCCGTGAGGGGTTCCTCTTTTTCGGAAAAATGATTTTTTGCTTCAGTGTGTTGATGCGTCATTATGAAATTTTTTAGATGTGTCGCATTCAGGCTCCAAGTAGCTACACCGGTACAGGACGTTTAGTGCAGATGCGGAAAGGAAATGTTGGTAGTTGTTGCGTCACTTGTTCATTGTTGTGCAGTTAAGAAGAACGTTATTGTTGCATCACAGTTGCATGATGTTGCCGTTGTGCAGTTCACAGCAGTAGAGTGGATTGCATAGAAAGTGAACTCAAACTGAGTCTAGTAGAGAGTAGACTGAGTCACAGACAAGAGATGCTGTTCAACCTTTGTGGCAATAAAGTAAAAAGAGTGTGAAACCCAACTTTTTACTATTTGGTTAAGCCAGATGAAGCAAAATAGCATATTTTCTTATGTGAAGCGAAATAATAACAGCGAAGGTGTCGACGGTAATGAACAATGCAGTTGAAATGTGAAGAGGCGCCTTATCCGATGTTAATGGGTTCCATGATAAGCGGGAAAGTATATCAGGGGTTCCGCGATGACACAAAGGTTGAAGAGCACCGACCAAAATGTTTATGTGTGTCTGTCTCAGAGAAGTAGGTACAATGGACAGGGGCGTAACGAGGTTAGATGGCGCCCGGGGCAGGAAGCAAGTTTGGCCCCCCATGTTCGAACCTGGGGTTTTTCGGAAGAAAATTTACTGCAGGTGAAGAAAGTAGGCTATTTGTGACATTGTTGGGACTTTCGCCGCAGTTCTTCGGCGTCCGGGGAATTGTGCCCCCTTGCCCCCCCCTCGTTACGCCCCTGAAAATAGACGGAGGTTATCATTCCTGCGCTTAGATATGGTCATGACGGCAGTTTTTTGGGATTGAAAGTAACAATCCAGACCTCAGACCAATTGTGCAACGTGCAGAAATCCGGAGTTACCACGCTGTGCAAGTGGACGGAACATTTATATGAATAAAACAGAGTGGTGTCATCAGCAAAATGAGCGATAGCTGCATGCTTTTAATGTTCGTAGCAATATCATTTACATAGATTAAACAACAGGGGAGGTAAACAGAACCTTAGGAACACCACAGCTCTTAGGGTCGGAACGAGTCTGGTTTAAGAGAACGACGGAAAAGAGAAGAGGATAGAAGGTTTAAGAGAGATCAAACAATTTCGAGCTGTTGCAATTTGAAGATTACATGTGTATGATCAAAACGATCAAATTCTGTAGCAAACTGCCAAAAGTGTTGAAGTGTTTTGTTCTTTCAATCAGTTTGCATCTTGCTGAATTTATTCATTCATTTTCAAACTTTAAATTCACTTTCATTTCGCGCAAGCTGTTTGTCCTTGTTAACTTCAGAAGTTTGAATCATAACAGATATACGGTATCTGCAAAATAATTAGGCCAACATTTAGGTCTACTTCGCTCATTTTTTTTGCATAAATAGCAATGATAATGCAAAGCACATTCATGAAAGTTATTACAGATTACAACAATATGTCAAGGGTAACTAAAAACGTATTGTATTTATCAAAAATCAGGTTAGTGAAACAATAAAGAATAAAGGATTTTATTGAAACGTATTGTTTTTCCAAATAATGTTTAAAAACGCAGCTATTCGAAACTAGTTAAATTAAATAGCACAGGCACCCTTATTTAGCTGGAGTTGCATATTGTGGGCTGAAGACAAAATATATGCTACACTTCAGTTTCTTCTCATCGTTTAGTACCGTATTTATTCGAGTATAAGTTGCATTTTTGTACTAAAAGTTCACTCAAAAAGTCAGGTGCGGCAGAAACACGAGGTGCGACATGCGCATGTACGCTGCTACTGTGCGCGTCTTATCTAGACGGCGCTTTGCATCTTCATTAAATGCAGTGACTTTGATGGCTTTTAAGTTTTTGTTACGTGATTTTGATGAATAAATGTTGTTTATAAAATTTTGTACCGTTTTATCAGGTCAAATATGGCGGTGAGACTTATACACGCATGCGACTTATACTCGAATAAATACGACATTTAAAAGCACTAGTGTTTCTGTATGCTTTCGAGGAATCAGTCGATTGCCATCTGCTTTCGTCTTTTTGCGATGATTCAAACTTGCACATATCTCTAT
>JGI24021J15306_10003592_pt1 | contig 17585 bp, 13 predicted proteins | sample Ectturendosymbi1_FD_15306 | JGI IMG/M metagenome (IMG submission 15306)
CACTCACACCGCTTGAGGTGGTTTGTTAAAAGATTTTTAAATGCGTTTGTAATATATGGGGTGGTACTATCAAGTTTGTTTTCTTATGCAAATGTAATATGGGATGGTACTATCAACGTTTATTTATATTGCAAATGTAATATACGGGTTGGTACTATCAAAAGTTTAACGTTTGCTGTACGTTTTCGAGGAACCAGCCAAATGGGCTCTGCTTTCATTTTTTGCAATGATTTAACCCTTGCACGTAGGGGATTTAAAGGGTTAACACATGCACATATCTGTATTCAAGTAACTAGCCTCCACGCAAGTGAAGAGTTTAAATCAAACAGCAAATTTCCAAATAGGAAATTGACTTCACGTAACGCTAAGAATCATCAGTCCTACAACCTTATTTAAATGGAATGGAGTGGGACTATCACGATTTTACAAAAGAAAGGAGAAACATAAAAATGAATAAAAACACATGAAAATGAATTTACACGCCGGAGTGCCAAATTTAATACACTTTTTATTTCGTTTTCGTTTGTTTACCCATGGTACGAAAATCAAGAAGCTACATTTGAAAATCCAAAATCCTTCTCATAGGGACCTGACTCGATAAACTTTCTGTTTTTTTTCGGTGTCCCGACAGGCTGTCCATGTTGGAAATGTGAAACGTTATCCCCTCACAGCCGCTGAACTACTACTACTTGAATCTGCAAAACGTACTGACTGCTTGTAATTTATAACTTTAAATTTACACGCCACAGTCAGTTTAGGTTTCGAAACGGGCAGAAAANGCAATCGGTTAAGGACACTTCAATTGATTTTTTCTTGTTTTCTTTCGAAATCTGCTTCTACCGCACGAACAATTTTATTTTCCACTTACTTGCATGGAATTACTCTACACTTAATATCTCAAGAGTCTTTTCAAAATGTTAACTCGGTAGTCCTTACAATGTATGTTTAGCGCATGAAAAAACTCCCCGACAATGCACAAACACAAATGGTTATAAGTGATGCTGGAAACTGCAAACCTTTTTCGCTCGCAGCAGCTATCTCCAAGCCGTTTGAGCAATGAATTTTATCCTGCATTTCACCATTTGTGGCAAACACTGTCAGCCAGTTTCGCTTTAATGCCACAACAAGGTTCTTGATATGCGTCTATTTTTACTCAAACAGATTGTATTATATTACGTAGACAGAGGCACCCCAGTGCTTTCAGCGTTCTTGGTGTATCTAGGGCAGGGGTCTCCAAATGTTTTCACCAGAGGGTCACATGAACTGCTGCACACAATTCGAGGGCTCCAAATATCTTACGTAATGTGTTTTTTTCGGGGTATATTACATTCTACCAAATCCATAAATGTTGCGTAAACATTTTTTCATTGTTGACAAAATGTTTTTGCGGTCGGGTGAAATGGCTTTGCGGGTTGGAACTGGCCCGTGGGCTGTAGTTTGTATACTCCTGAACAACACAACATTTCACAGAACTAAGCACAACCTTTTACTTGCAAAACTAATGTTACGTGGATTGTAAGGCTGAATTGTAAGGCTGCTGGTGATCTAGGAATCAGATTATGCAAGGTAGGTGTGGCACTCGCCTTTCAGACCACTTTCATTCCAGGCCCGTAGCCAGGTTTAAAAGTTTTGGGGGAGAAATACGTTTTTAGTGGCCAAGATTTTTGATTTTGCTAAACGTTTAAAATTTTTTTTCTAGGAACAAAATTTGGTGGGGGCACAAAAAATTAGGGGAACCGACCCGAATGCCCCCGTGATTACGGGCCTGCTTCATACTGCAGGGTAAGACAAGGGGATTTCTGAGTCCATATCTATCCGCTGTTTACCTTGATGAGCTTTTAGCACAGCTGGGCACAGCCAGGGCAGGATGCGCTGTGGGCAGTATGGTTGTGAATAACCCACTTTGTTGATATATGTGTCTGTTTTTCCCAACCTCAGTGCTCTTCAACGCCTTCTGAATAATTGTTGTGGATATGCTGCTGAACATGACATTGTTTTTATTTGCAACAAAAGAGTTGGTGCAGTTTCCCCCTCTGAAACGTTTAAACATCCTGCCACATCAATTGCAGCACTGAATCGCGCAAGTGTTAAGCATGTCGGCAAAGTCAAATATGTCGGCGCGTTACTCCATGCTTCACTGTAAGGTTATAACGACCTGCAGAGGCAAGTGAAATGATTTTATTATGCAGCAAACCCGCTCATGGGTACCTTCGCTCAGTGGTCTGCTGGAGCTGAAAACACTGTTTTCCGTGTGATTACATGTGAATGTATGCCTGTTAGTTGTTTACACTGAGTCTAGTATTAAATGCCTTCGCGTTGCCTGCAACAGTACCTATCGCGTAATTGTTCGCCAACATCAAATTACCTGTATCGTCTGAGACATTGATTGCCTTGATTACAAACTATTTCTATGGTTTTGTTAAACGACGCATATCTTCATCCAATTTTTCGATCTGCCAACTTCAGTTGTCCAGTGTATTTTGCAAATTTCCATTTTTCTCCCATTATGTAACGCTCCGGTGCGGTGATGACCGAATGAAGTAGCTGTTGGTGTTGCAGTGTCTTTAATATCTAACGCAAGTACCAAGTAGCATCTACCTTGTGATGCGTTTTGCACAATAATTTTTGTGTCTTTTTTTTAATACTGTGTGCGATATGTACCTTGTGTCTGGGCCAAACAACTATAACCAGTGTGGACCTAACTGACTTCGTTTTGATAGATCAGGCTGTTGGTTGGGGATATTAGTGATGGATTGTACGTACCAAGCACGCTTTAATTTGTGGCAGGCACATAATAGTGCCCCTGCATATTTTGATCACGGCTACATTAATTGTGCAACTAAAATAAATACAAAACGTATGGCGAGTTTTGCAAAGTTTTTCTAGTTTTGGAAGGGAACTTTTTTCAAAGGTTATGAAGTTCTGCCATTTGTATAAGATGAAGGTCTGCATTTTGTATAGGATACATCGTAATCAACGTGTTTACCCAAACCCAATAACGTGATGGTGAGGTTTAGTCTATGACAAATAACGTTATAAGGGATAATAGGATAAATACTTTTATATTTATCACAACTGATAATAGTCTGGATTTCGCAAGAGTCTTCTTCGAAGGTGTAAACTTCATAAAGTTTTGCGATTACCTGTACACTGTCATGATTTGTTACAAAATCATTCGCTACTGTGCATGTCGTTCGCCCAATCCTTTACTGAAACTGAGCAAAATAATTCCACTTCTTTGTTTGGGTCCACGTGCCTTCTGATTGAAACTTTTGTTGTACGTGTTGTCAAAAAATGAAAAGAAAAAGCAGACGAAGGGCGCCTTAAATTTTCGTAAAATTCTTGCAGTCAAGAAATGAGAAGACAGTAGTTTTTTCTATATTGGTTTTAGTGCAAGTTGAACATTGCTTGTTTACGACGTTTTTGGGCAAAAATATATGTAAACAAGAAAGGAAGGTGAAGTAAAAACGAAGATTTTCCAAGATGGATCAAAAGTGTTTTGAAGCATTAATTGCCGTAAAATGAAGTTGTTGTTCCTCTCTTTTGATAAACCAGTCTTTACACGAACACTTTACAAAAAATAAGAAGGTTTGTTTCGGGTAAATTGTGTAGTAAAGCTTGTCGATAGACGGTCATCGATGAGTTTACTGGTTTTTATTTACGTGTATTGCCAATTGTCTCAAATTCAAGTGGTCACTAAGTGACACCAGTTTCTTTGAAATTTGAGTTGAAAGTTGACAAGCTGTTGCTTGAATGCAAATGGNACAAACAATATTGAATGAAACAGNTTTTGCGTACNCTCGAGATCAAGAGCGTATCGACAGAGCAATTAAAATGCAACTTGTTGTTTTCGGCTATCTCGATGTTACGACACTTTTGTGGCTGTTTACCCAAGTCCACTTTCCTCTTNTCGCCCTGCACCAAAGCCCATAATATCTGTTAGTTACTACAGCTGCTCAGTCGATGGCAACAGCGACAGGCGAAGACTNTACAGAGATCAGGCGTGAGTAANTACCGCAACAGNACAAAAACCCACCGATGCATTCAACCGTAAAGTTCTTTATTTTCGTAAATAAGATTGCTGGTTGCTGGTACTGTCGCGTATGTTCNGGCAATGCAAACCTTCCTGTCCCAGGTGTTGGTCTTATCGTATCGCAAACTGACAACACGGAAATCGCTGCGACTTGTTCCTGACCTTTCCTTGTTTTTCAGAGGAGATCATTTCTGGACACTGTCAGGGGAGCCAAGGGTGAGAGGGGCCGTCCAGGCAAACCAGGCCCGATAGTAAGTAACGTGATTTTTCTGGCATTTTTCCTGATTGCTGTGGATGTAGTGACATAAACGTCAGTGACATAAATGAATATCCATTTCTTCGAAAATACACCTTATTTGAAAATAAAATGCTTGATTTGGGCGCATAGGCCTAGCCAGGGGGAACGACCCAGGGGCCATGCCCCCCAAATTTTTAGCATATCTAGTCATGTTGTGCTTGAGAAGTGGCATCCCAAACGAAAACTCTTTTGCTCGCCTAAAGTCAATTTGGCTCCCCAAAATTTGGGTTGGCTACGCCACTGTTTGGTCGCAATGTTTATCAATTGTAGACGGACGAAATAGTGTAACGTATCATCGCTTGGTAAGCTTATGGTATGCAACATGACTGAAAGGGTCACTCAGTGTTCTTGGCAAATATTATTTAACTTTATATAAAACCAAAACGTATTTGCTTTAAACCTAGCTGTACTATATAGGGTTGCCAGATGAAAATTTCAATAAAAAGCCAGTGCTAACAAGAGGCAAGAAAAAGGCCAAATTGACCGTTTAAAGGCCAGAAAAAAGCCAAACTTTAGTTGCGATATTGCCATTTCCTTTGTCACAAAAAACATCTAAATTAAAAGAGTATCAAAAAAGTTTTCTTCGAAATTAAGATTAAACCTTGCTTGGAATTGTTTTGGAGCACTGATCGTCCCTGACGTTTCATGGTTTGTGAATTGCGCACTCTGGGTAAAATGGGGCAACAATTTGCATATTAATCCATCAGCAGCTTTCTGCACGAAAGTATCTCCCATTCACTCGTGTACTTACGATCAGAATCAAAAGAGCCCTTCCACTTCGACGTAATTATCGCATTTCTATCGCGAAGACGCAGACCTGTCTGCCAAGCGCTGTAACTGTTTAGTGCTTGCAGTTTACAACGTAATAAACACTTACACAGTGCAGTGAATGCACCCATTTCCAGTGATTACGCAAAAACTTAATTTCGAATCTAGCATCCATAAACTATTAGTATATTATTAATAATAGAATGCGGGCGTCTGATGCAGCATTTATCACAAAAATTTTGCAAATGTGTTGCCGAAACACTGGAACAGCAGCAATTTCCTGCTTAAGAACGTATTTCAGCGCAAAAAAGGCCAAAAAAGAGCCAAAAAGCCAAACATATTTTTTAAGGCCAACCAACTTGAAACGAGGTCAAATTTCTGAAATTTGGCCTAAAAAAGGCCAACCCGACAACCTTGGTACTATAGCAGCGTCTGGCAACCACAAGTATCTGCAATAATTGTAGAACTTCACGGGTCGTCGAAATTTCATGCAAACTTCACTTTTAAAACTTTTCGGAATGTGATCATTTCCTGTACTTATGATGCGAAATATTACGTTTTTAGGCATTGTTATTTTTAAGGAGCACGAGTTCAAACCTGTTTACTTGAGTTTAATGCATAAGTGCGTACATAACGGAATGATTTTCGCATTTTCATGTTCCACAACAATTTTGACCTTGAAAAAGATTATTAGAATTATGGAAAACCATTCTGGGTTTTCTGGATGTGCGAAAAGCTACAATAAATTCGTTTCAAGTCGATCTTGATAGACCATGAAAATATCTATGATGCTGTTTATGAAAAATAGCCCTCCTCCCTAATTGATCCCTTTTGAAAAGCCATGGAGGCTAATGCCCCCGGTCATACCCACTCCCGTCAGCTTCCTTGGATAGAGAGTAACAGCGCAAGGTTTGGTCTTGCGTCTCGCCCATGGCAAGCGTCTCCTCTCAGTCATGAAAAGTTTGAATGCATTAAACGTTTGGATCCAATAATCAAGTTGTAAAGTTTCTGTTCTCTCATACCAAACAACGTTCATGGTCGGTTGGCGAGAGAGCCCGGCACTAGGCTTCCATCGTGCGCTCTGGAAAAAGGTAAATTGAGACAAGGAGAGTTTCTGTGCACAAAAATTACAACTGTTTTTTTCGGTATAAAACGGCCTGTGACAAAACGATTTCATGAAACTGATTTTTTCACGTAGCTTTTTACACTGTTTGATGTCTTGAACCGCGAACAAGTTAACAGTTACAGCAATCTGGATCGAAACAACTGGTAGAAAAGTAAAGATCGTTATTCTTAACTAGCTACCTATTTGATGCGTGGGCTGCTTATGTAGCACGTAAGGTTTAAGGTCTTCGCTTACATTTGCTGGTGATTGGTGCGTGGTACCACTTAACAACACATTTTCCAGCACTGCTTACTTTTTGTTTTTAGGGAGCACCTGGTCGAGAGGGCCCAAGGGGACCTCAAGGCCCTCCAGGTCCAGGTGAGCATTTACTCGTAGCGTTCGAAAGTAGATCACTAGCGCTGCTATGCGTCGGAGCGAAAGTGACTCAAATCGCCCATGATTTTCTCTGTTCTGATTTTTCTGCGAAAATATGCTTCATTTAAAAATAATATTTTTGATTTGGGCTCAATGTTTAGCAATTTTAAGCGGATGAAATGGTGCAACGTAATATCGTTTGGTAAGTTCAAGGTATGCGGCATGACTTAAGGGTAACTCAATTTGCCAGGCATACATTATTATCGAAAATGCTTTGAGGTACAATAACTCGATGCCAATTAACTAAACAACGCCTGGTTTTCGTGCAGCAAAAACAAGCCATGAAACAAACACTGTTTCGCAAGGCTATATGGTGAAACGACAGAGTACTTTTTTCCCGAATAAATACATGTTTGTTTGTTGAAGCATATTGAAAGAGCTGTAATTTCAGTTCTGTCACGAAAATAACTAGAACAGGATTCGATTCAGCATGGCATCAAACGTGGCCCTTGTGCGGACCACGTGTATACGCTGCACATCTGCAGCAAGAAGCTTCTTTTTTCAGCCACTGGAGGTGGAGGTGGTGACGGAGCTCAAGGTCCATCCTGCTTTCAGCTTCGCGCAGATGGCGTCACTGAGTCTGGTATTTACCGCATACGACCGAGCACCCTTTCATCATCGATCAGTGTGAGTATAACCATGACGCGAAATACATTTTCACAGACTTTATGCATAGCATGCAGGACGTTCATTTTCACTTTGAAAATGTGTATAAGAAATGCTTTCGCTGATGTGTCTCTGTGAGTTGTTATTCATCGTCATTGTCGATGAAACCTGTCCACAGCAACACTTTCCCGGTTGTTCAATCATCTTTTTCTGTCGGACTATCGGCAGTTCAGTAAAAGAAGCTAACGGAACGGCGAAAATAAAAAAAACATGCTTTAATGGCACTTTTGACTGAAGTTGCTTTCCTCTGTTTGCAAATGTTAAGCTGGGTTTTTGAAAATCTAACTGATAAAAAATAATGTAAGCAAAAACAATGCGGAATATTTACAGCAAACCATGGCAAACTCTTGAAAATGTTGACGTCATCAAAGTCTGTTTCGCATATTCTTACTTGTAATTCTAATAGCACTACATTTATAATTTAGATTTCTTGGTTACCCAGCACTGCTGTAAGGTTTGCGCGAGTCACAGACACTCGCGCTCACCACCTGTTCCACACAAATGATCCCAAGTGCTGCAAATACAGTCTTTTTAAAAGTTGAAAACGTGATTGTTTCAACTCACTCTGTCAAAACTCTACGCATCGAACATCCCCAGCCAAAGGCGACACAGCTTTTCTATTTCCAAATTTCGTTTTTAAAATAACGGCTGTCTGCTCCAGGTTTTCTGCGACATGGAATCAGCCGGTGGGGGTTGGACCCTGGTGGCGAGCATCCACGAAAACAACATCCAGGGGAAGTGCACGATCGGGGACAACTGGTCCAGTGACCAGGGCGCAATGCCAAGCAATTACACAGGTACAGTGATTAGGTGTTCGATTTAAAGCGAGTTGTGCTCGAGTTTTCGCACACAAACGCATTTGTTTTGCAACGAACTGTCTTACTTAATGCAACGACGTTGCTTGAACATATGACAGATTTGAGATTGGTGAGGTAAATGGAATACGCTATTTGAGATTTTGTTTTTGCGCTCATTGAAAAAAGTCCTGCAATTTCGCTTGATTCGAAATGCTTCTCTGCTATTTTTGATCCCAATAATCTTTCATGTTAATTTAAGGCGTACGCTTTGGCAGTGAAACAGTTTTGCTTAATTCGTTTTTTCTTTCAAACAACAGGGATTTTCATGCATATTTGATTTGAATGCATAGAGTTTGGCTTCATGATATAAAACTCTGAGCCAAAGCTGTCACTCTTGATAGGTTCGGCTTTTGACGTTAACATTAACAAAAACCAGACCTTTCCTGCATGTTTAGTGGCCGCCAACGAAGACAAAGTTGTAATTTTTGTCAAAAGGTACCGGAAACTGGGAAAATTTCAACGTATTCGGGGACGTGGAGGCTGCTACCAGCGCAGACTACAAGAGCCAAGCATATTTTGCATTGCCGGTAGGTGTGGTATTTGTCTTCGTCCTTCCTGCTCAGCCTGTGTTCACTCACAGCTGTTTGGAAACTTGTTGGAACTGTCAATATTTTAACTCTCTGGATGGAAAAAAGCATGTTTGTCTCTCCATGGCGTCTAAAGCACGCAGAATGATTGCAAACAAACGGATTTTTTGTACTTTGTCTTTCGCCCATGCGGAGATTGTGTGCGCGAAACTACAACGCAAATCATATCGTTCAATTTTTTCCCTCGTATGAAAAAGCTCCAAGCATCCAAACGCGACTCTCCTTGACTTTCTACATAAAGCACTGTGAGAAAAATTGTTGCAGTGCGACACTTTGCCGTGTTTATCTGCGCACTTGGCAAAGACGTGCTTCTGCAAGAAAACAATAGTGGTTGTACGTACTCACTGGCCGGCTAATACTACACTCGTTTCACTAGAATTGCAAATTGAGAGAGATGACACTTTTTACCGAAAATGCGCAAATTGGAGATTTTTTTTGTCGAAATGCTGCTCACTTTCTTTCAGGGAATAGCTGCCATCGCAACATAAAGAGATTTAGATTTTGGCATCAATGTTAAAGTAAAAGCTAATCTTCTTCGATGGGTATGAGCTGACAGAGAGAAATTCCGAGGAAATTATCTATTTGTTAAAATTTACAAAAAAGTGACACGTTTGTGGTAATTTTGCAAAAAACGTGACATGTTTCAGGCGTTCTCCAGCAAGTTAAGGATAAATTTGAAAGCTGTCAACATCAACTCATTCAAAATGCAAAAGCTAGATTTGTTGAAACATATGCTGCTGCTGTTAGTATTTTTGCATTTGCTTTCAAGGCGAGCGACATAATGGTCTGGCACGTCCCGAACGGAGTAGATATATCGCAATGGAGCGATCAGGCCTTCTTGAAATACTACACGGACAATCAATTTCTCGACAACGAAGGTGGAAATCTCCAAGCCCTTTTCTCCAAGTACTATCCGCTGACCAGAAGCCGTAATTCAGGCAAGAATGCTATATTTTTTGTCTGCCCTTTCAAGATTCACTAATGTTTTTGTTTAAATGTAACTAAAAAGTACTGTTCAACTGTATGCTGCAGATAAACCAAGGAGGCAGACTTCGACTGCCTCTCATATTTGCGTAGGTTCAGTGGAGAATTTTTCAAGTGTAAAAAGTTTTAACCCCAGTCGAATTACGATCTCACGATCATTGCATCCAGTTCGATTCATGATTTCTTGAGCATCAAATCCACGACGTTGGCAAAAAACTGAAATGAACTGGTCATTGCTGATTTAACGTTGATTTTATCCAGTTCTAAAATATATCCCAACAATAATGGGTTAGGGTGAAATTATGAATGGCCTAGGTTGAAATAATGTTACAACATTTTTGATTAAAATTGATCTAAATAGGGGGTGCTTGACCTGGTTTCCTTAAACCCTGACCGGGTCCACGAATGTGTTTTATGACGTCCGTAAACCAAAATCCAATCAAGAAAATCCGCTAGATCTCATCCGTCCATTTCGGCCATTATTCAGCATTACCGCACTACAGCTGTAGTCTGACAAGGACATGCACCTCTAGGTCTAATTCCATTAGTACCTCCTGTGATGTAATGGTCGATACTGCCAACGTAATTTTCTGCTAAAACTTTGCACGTGCATTGACTTGAATATATTATTCACGTGTTGGCCGTCTACTTTTTTATTCATTGTTTAGTAGAGTATTCGGAGTCCGCAAAAAATAAATACATGACTTTGGGGTCGCGAGATGGAGAAGTTTGAGAAACAAAATGTAAATGGAAGCATCTTGCAATGATCTTTTCTCTGTATCTAAAAAATTGCAGCAATTGATCTCTAAATAAATTTAATCTAAATTGCTATCCGGTCTTGAAGGTTTTTCCGAAAACTGAAAAGAAGCAAATAACTTAGGCGTTTTGTTCAGCTTTCAGCAAGTTACCAAAAATGGATGTTTCGCTGTTGTACATAAAACCTATCTATTGCTTGAATTTTGTTTCATATACAACAAAAATTGAGCAATCAAACATTCCAGCGATCGTGAGAACATAGCATAAAGCAATAAACAAACGCCATTGTTTGAGAAAAGTTAAGGAAAAGTTTTTAGTGAACGTAAAACCACTCAATGTTAAAGTTTTTGAAACATTTCAGTGCAAACAAAACAAAGTTGTTAAGAATTGTAATTAACTGCTAACGGCAGCTTATGCCCCCTTCTCATGAAATACTTTCTCCTCATCTTTAACTCAACCAGATTTTCTAACGTCTGGATGTTCTAGCATTATTTTCAATTCTACTCTTCGTGTTGAATAAACAAAGCAAATAAACAAAATTCCCAGGATCCGCTTTTGAAGGAGTTACTAGCATTCTTCGATCCCTCAACGCCTCATCCCAAGAAATTCGCGGCACCATTCCGAACTTTTATAAGTACACTTACGATTTCTCGGGCGTGCAGAACAATATCGCGGACGGAGGTGGAGACATGTACGACACTGGTAACAAGGCAAGTCTTGTGCACGCCGCGTTTTCAGTGTAAAATTTGAGAAGCGCTCCCAATGCTGCGACTTTCTGTCCTAAGTGACTTGAAATCGCAAAGGGAAAATTTGATATTGTTTGCCGCTATAGATACGAGACACCACGCCCTCAGCAACAGCCACCGGAGACATTCCGAGACAATTCGCCACCAATCTTTTGAGCGGGGCAAAACTTTGTTGCGCCCTAAAAAATTTGTTTCAAACGTATAATAAAAAAATAGTTTCTCCATAGAATGAACTTACCCCTCCAAATCTTGAAATCTGGCTACGGGCCTGTGATAAACCATTACTACTAATTTGCTTTTCAATATATTTAAATGTATTTTACTCTCATTAAACTGTAAAGCGTGGTTTCTACGATTGTATTCAGCTGTTTGAATTGTTTATATCCCACAGCCAAACATCAGCAAGTTACTGCTAACTCTTTTGCGCTCTTCTTCCCTTCATTTTTCTGGTTTTCATTTTATTCTTTTCACTTCTTCCATGCGTTTCGTCCGTGCTTATGTTTTGCCTATTTTCCACCTCTTTTTTCGTTGCTTACACAATAAGCTCTATCCTAGCGCCAGTACTGCAGTGCGTGAGATTTTCTAACACTTTTGGTTTGCAGGTTTACTACAAGATCGGCTCAGGATCGTACAAAAGGATCGTTTACCGGCAGAAGTACAGGTGAACTCAACTTTTTATTTTGCCATTAGCCATTCGGAGTTGCAAAGCAAGACCGTAATTGTGTGAATGAAAAAATATGTCTAATTTTTCATAACTGACAGTTTTCCTGTGGCCGCTGATGGTCTATTTCGAATCAAAACAAGAAAAATAAAAGAAACCAAATCACATTCAATATCATCATGTACAAATAATTACATGTTAATGGAGCTTGTGCAAGTATCTTCAAGCGCAATGACATGCTTCAATACACGCATAAAATTTTTGATCAAAGAAAAAAATTACGTTAACGTTTGATATAAACCTTACCTTGGTCTGACGTACATGTGGGTATTTTAGCGTTCTACACACACAAGCATTGTGGAAACAGTTTCAAATGTTGAAAAACGTTTGGATTAACTTGTCATAGTGGTAAGGGCTTTTCAAACGTTACTTAGGTTAGAAAATCATTCAAACGGAATTACAAAAAAGACAGGAAAGAGCAAAGCAAATTTGGAAGTCTTGCAATCCTGCATGAAAGTCACCAACGCAAAAAAACAATGTTTTATAAATGTATTCTGGAATTTTTTGAAAACAGTTGTTTTTGAAACCACCAGCATGAAAAAAAGAAAACAGACAAAAATGCAGAAACAGCTGTATATTCAACAGACATATCCAAAGACCTTGGAAAAGCAGAAAATATTTGTTTCCTCACATAGGGCAAAAATTTTGAAATAAACTTGTGGAAAAGCACTCGCCAATTAACTTTTTCCCAAGTTGAAAACACTCGCCAAAAGCAACACTTATCATACTAACCATAGGCTGTTAACCTTGGTCATGCGCTTCCTGTAACCAGTGGGTTGGACTGCACTAAACAAGGATCGCACGCAACCGCACTCTGTTATTTTTTTGAAAGCCTATAAATGCCATTGCAATTCACAAGCAGTTTTCTCTGCAATGACCTGAACCAAATATTGCTAAAAAGCTCCAGTGTGGCAAACCAGTTGCATTTATAGAATCGGAGTGAGCAGGGTTTTCTTGCTGTTGATGGATACTGCAATCACAAATGCAATTTAACCTGAAGTAGTCAGGCAGAATTTCCAAAAGGAAGAAAACTTTGCTTGCATTTCTGCCTTATGTGAACACGTTCTTTCGACTCTCCGCAAACGACAAAATCCAAATGCCTCTCAATTGAGTTTATTTATTTCGATTCTTTCAAGTTTTTTGCCTGAAAGCCCAATCACGCTCGACGAGTAGAAGTAAAAATGTTTTATCACATTGCACAAGATATTAAATAGGCCACCAATTGCAAATGTGGAAATGGGAACCCCAACCTCCTCCGATGGCGACGCCAGTGCTCACTATGTGCAATATTTAGTGGAAACATAAAGTTTTTCGTACTTTGTTTGGTTATTAAAAATCACTCAACTGGTTATGAATGAACGGAATAAGCAAAGCTGTTCAAAAATTGCTTGGAACGATTCCTTTCTGGTTGACCGTTTTTTGCTTTTGAATTTTCGAAATTTTCAAGGTAAAACGAAATGCGTTATAACGGTCCAACGGCTTCAGCTTTCCCAAATTGTTATGTCGTTGCCGAATGAAGACGTTTCCTTGTTTGCAGTTGAGTTTACCTGACGACGTACGCAATATTAGCTTGCAAATAGAATCTGAGCAATCATGTCATGCGACTGGACATCTATTTACATTTGAATTTAGTAATTGGTTGAGAAGGTAAGCCTTCTCTCGGATCCTGAAAGCGAAATACAGAACGTCCTGAGCAGTGACGTAACTAGAGATTTGAACTAAGAGGGAAACATAGCTGCAAGAGGGCCCACTGGCAACGGTAGGGAGCGAACTAAACAACAATCAGAAAAAACTCTAGAGTTGATGGTGAATCCGGGTGTGGATGGCTACACTAAAACCCTTAATAACTGGAAAATACTCCAAAAAACGCAAAGGAAACAACAACCTATTGAAAACCAAACGAATACTCAAACCGAAATATAAGTTAGGTGGACGACCGGTTTTTGCATTTAGCTTGACACGGGGGGGCGACCCGCTCTTCTTCCCTCCGTCAGTTACGTCATCTATGGTTCTGAGACAACTCGAGCAAGGAACGCAATTGACGCGCTTTGGTGACGGCAGCAACGCCATTTACGAACAACAACAGTTACTGCTGCACGTCTGCAAAGCTTTCTTCAAAACAGTCAGTTTTTGCGTGACAAGAAGAATACTCACAAATAAACCTTCTAACGTACTTCGTGATAAAGACGCCAGCACGATTACGTGTTTTTCAGGGACGTCAACAGCGGCGTTGAGGTTTCCAGTTCCACTGAGCACCCATTTGTCATGCTGATGTGGGTTGGCAACCCTGGAGGAACAATAGAAAATTTCAGTATCAAGGTGAGTTACGTTGCGGCTTAGTGGTAGCTCAACATCAGTACGCATTCATTATCAGCAACAAACTCTCACACGTCAGGGACAGTCTGATGCAGTCCGTTTACTGTTGCATTCGTGGTTCACTCTACGTTCTCTGCGCTTTTCAATGTATGCACAATTGTTTTTATTAACGCGCTTGCCATATAACATGAAAGAAAACTCTTGATGTAAATGGCTTCGCTGCATTTGTTTTTAATGTTTTCTTGCAACGTTTTCGGCTTATATTCTTCGTGCATTTTTGTCCTCAGCGCAAATTTTTTTGTCTGCTATCAATTTTTTGCCTATTTTTTTCCACGGTCTGTTTGTCTACTCAAACATGTAGAGCACCGCGAAATGATGATGAGCTTGCGGGAAATCGGTCTACCTTGCTCTGCTTTCAGAGCTTTACTGCATCTCTCCACACTTGAGTGTCAATTGAAAAGTGTTTCACTAAGAAATCGATTTCGCGTTGATTACGTCTCTTCGGTCCTTATTCAAATAAAATATGTAAACCGCCTTAACAAGTTTTACCATTAGGTCTCCGATTTTCCGGATGCCCGTGGCACCCTTTAATTCGAACTGCCTCTGGGCGTAACAAAGTTCCTTTTTCATGTGAGGTTGCTAGCACACCTATCCACCACTTATTTAAATATTTAAAATCATTGGTGATCAAGACAGGGTACCATACAGTTGCGAACCGAACGCTTTTCAAGCTTGAAAATAACAGCCTAACTATCATGCAGCCTTAACTTGTTGTTGATTCCTCTATTAAGTCACTGTGTTAATGTCGCTTTTTTACTTCTGCTAATCGCAACAGTACAAAGACATGTTGAAGGTTGTAATCACATGTCGGTGGCAAAATTTCGTTTCTAATTAACAGTGAAACAAAAATGCTTCGTTCTGTGTAAGCGACCCGAATGAATTTTAACTAAATAATTGCAAAAACGTGACTATCTTTTTTAATGGAAAACAAAAGTTAAAATTGTGAGCAGCAAAACACGAAAGATTCTCTCTGTAAAAATGCGAAATTTTTTGAAAAGGCTGTGCTTTCAGTTGGTTTCGTGCGTAATTGGTTTTGTTCTTAAACTTACAAAAAGTACTGTGCAAGGTACAACATTTTGAGAGGAGTGTATGCGCTGAGCTTCTTCAGAATCAGCTATGCGGTAAATTGCAACTATTTCCTACATCTTCAAAAGAGCGTACTTTTACCTGAGGAAATGTTCATCAGACCAGAAACCGCTCTAATGCTTTAGTAATAATCTGAAGTGAACACGGAAATATTCCACATGCATGCGGTACAGATGAAGTAACACAAAAATTAACGGCAAGTCTACTCCGTTTTGTAATTTAGTAATTTTGACATACAACAGCATATAGGACACAAACTACAGCCATTTATTAAAAACGTAGATGCAAAGAGCCAAGATATTAATGTCAAAACGCTTGCATTCTGTTTCATCTGACAACATGCGTTGATGGCAAGACCCCTCTCCCCCGATATTTAAGTAGTTGACAACACGCGTTACTGACAATATTCGCTGCAGGTTGAATCGGGTACTGGCGCTGATGGTGGTGGCTCTCACACCACTTACAACGGAGACATAACTTATCAAGGTTTGAGTGCTAGCTACAAGGCATACAGCGTTTACAACGCAAATGATCCCTCGATCTGTGAAGTCTACTTCTACGTTACTAACCAACAAGTCAGTTTTTTGTATTTTGTCGATTTTTGTTTGTTTTTAAAAATATGTATTTTATTCAAGTTGACTTAACAAACAGTGATTTTTAATGCGAGGATCCTTTGCCAAGTATTGTACATGATGCATGGATGAAAGTGATAGGACGTTGAAAAGGGAAGCGTTTGATTTACTGAATCAATTCTCACCTGCTTTCAACTGTCTTCTTGTTGCCTGATGTGAAAAGAATAGTAGTTTACTTAAAATATTCCGTACTTTGATTTTGCAAAAAACATAAGTAATTGCTTCTATTATACTCAAAGTAAAACATTTATCCTTCAAAATGCCTTATCCAAGTTGAGGAGTTAGACCGTTTACTTCAGCCAAACCACCTTTTGAAATGCTCGTATCATTCCAAGAAGCACATCTACTTGCAGTAGAATCCAGGTATAACTCGTTATCATAATGGGATCTCATGCACGGTATCCCTTGGAGCACCACGCGCAGAGCAAATCAAATTCACGAGGGTCTGTGATGCGGTAAGGTCCTGATCAAGGTGGGGGATCACATTCTGGTTAATGTCCGGTTGATCGGGGTCGTTACTAACCACGAAGAGAGAAAAGATGCATGTAAATATTGCAGACCTGGAATTCAGTAAGACCAAGGAGGTTTGCCACGGTGGACTGGAGTACCGGCACAGACAACCTGGTGAACAGCGTCCGCGTCTCAGGATCTCCCCAAAACATCTTGATGGGGTATACCCTGCTGTCCAGGTAAATCCGCTTCAACATTTTTGATGTTGTGTCGTTGTGATGAGTCTTAAGAAAAAGATTGCGCAAAGCCTTCTACCCTGTTTACCGGAAGAAACTTGCAGTGCTTGTATTCACCTTCAGTTCCACTGCACAGACCAACAATCTCATTAGGTATTTTAGGGAACATCACAGTTTGTTGAGGAGACTCAAGAATCATGTCTGAATTTGTTTAAATTTGTGAACGCTGTATACTGTCTTGTAAACGGTACGGTTTGGGGTTCCCATTCAGTAGGTTTTGCCAGGCCCAAAGCTCCGTGTAGCGATGAACGGACAATTCAGACCGAGCTCATTTAAAATAATTCGTATGGATTATTGTATAAAATAGATAATTCAAAGAAAAACGGTTTTGTGGCATAGGCTAACATTTCAGGTGCTGTCATTTTATTCGGTATTTTTTGCTCTGAGATGCAACGTTCAACTCTTTATTCTCACCGTACTGAAACATGTTTCTATATTCGGCAACAGAATAGGTGTTGGATACAGATCTTCTTAGACTGGGATGAATTACAGAAAGGTCATGTTTTTGTAACAAGTTTTTCTATCTTCCTAGAAAGCACAATGTAATTTTTGTTTCAGAGTAAAATATTTTGAGCACTTTTAAGTCTTTTCTACGAAAGTTAAATTGTGGTAGCTTACAACGTTGTTTATTCGTGCATTTGCTTGCATGCCTCTTTTGTTTCACGTTTTTCAGATTGTAGGAAAAAACAAGACGCATGAACTAGTTTGATAAAAACTCAACGGAAATGTTAGCAGAAAGTCGCATTTTTTTCAAGACGAAAACTTGAAAAAAACTTGATTTCAAACCAC
>JGI24021J15306_10003593_pt1 | contig 17585 bp, 10 predicted proteins | sample Ectturendosymbi1_FD_15306 | JGI IMG/M metagenome (IMG submission 15306)
ACCGAATGGCTGCTCAACACCTGCCCCGATATCTAGGCGGGCTAGCAGTGGATAAAAGAAGAACTCGCTCAAACGAAAGAAGAAGAAGCTATGTGGAAAGATNCTTTCGATTNGGGTCAAATTACTTTATTGAAAAAAAAGTTAAACTACTATACTAATTAATCGGGCAACCAAAAGTCAATCTGCCCTTTTTCAAGGTTAATGAAACGTCCACAAACCAAATTTAACGGTGATACCATAACCCACTCCAAAGTTATTAGATCAGAAAAAGTCAAAATGTTTCGTTAAGCCCAAATTTTCTTGCAGCAGTGTTTTTCTCTTTATCGATATTAAATGCTACAACCACACACACTGATGTGCTTTTGCACGTTTAGTTGCAAGTCTGAAACAAATGCTTTTTTGCGACTTCTGACATAATAATCTTGTTTTTCCACTGCTGGACCCTTGAATAACTAGGTTTGGAAAGGCACAAAACGTGGTCTTATAATGCCTGGTTTGGTAAATGCTCAACCCGTTATGCATATAGAAACTTTGAAGGAATAATGTGATGCATTCCTTGATGTATAACAATGCAGAACCTTTTCAGTGACTTCAGGACATTTATTGACATTGGATATTTTTCTTACGCTTTCGGATTGATTTTCGTCCAATTGTTTGTTACCTCNAGTTTCGCTGGGTCTTTCACACTTTGATTTTTGTTTCATTTCAACACATTACGNATTTTTTTATCTTATTGCTTTGATTTCTAATATATGCTTTGTATTCGGCGTTTCAGTTGAAAACACAGGAAATTGATAAATCAAAATAAAGTCATATTTTGTGAATTATAAAGTCAAATTTTAGGTCAAAAAATTGCTTGCCCTACTAATTTCTACACATAGCCTACTGCAGCACTTGTATTTATGGGTTCACTCTGAATGTATATACATAATATAGCTTTTACCCTTGAGAGGAATTCAGTCTGGGTAAGAAGAAATTTTTTGAAACTGCAAGTCTGGTAGGGTAGCTATGAATCGTCTGAATAGGGGCTGTTTATTCAGTGGAAAGGACAGTTGATTGCATCACGTCGTCGAAGTTCTGCTGACGGAGCGCTTTGGCGTAGTAAATCCAGCAGTACGTCACGTCCACCGTAGTGGCGTGATCAAGTCTCGAGTGTCGATTCGAGATACGCGTCTGCTTACGGATAAAAATTAAGTCTGTGCCGTTTTGCGTAAGTAAAAGTAATTATCCCGAGTGAAAATGAATCGGTTTTGTAATGTCGCCACACGGCTGCATTGTGCAAATTACCATTATTATTCTTGCGTAAAATCAAGGTAAATAAACGCTGAGTATGATATGGGAGTTGATCAAGTAAACGTTCCAGACCCGCTCCGATGTTCCAGGGATCGCGGTTCTACCAACAATCTTGAGTTATTCGTAATAAACCTTTTGGAGAAGAGCGTAGAGGTTAAGCGAATGTTGTCTTGCAATCTGTTTCCATCGACGAGACTGAACAAAATGTATGCACCAGTGCTAGCTACTGCAGTTTTTTTCACAAATTTGGAATTTGTCGCCAACTCCTGTGCGCATCTTCGAAAGAATTAGTGAATGAAAGTGCATTTGCTTTGAATTTAAAACATCACTGATAGGAATTACCAATGTTTTAATAAGGTTAATCGATGTTTTTAATCGGCAAGTAGGTTTTTTAAAGCTTTCTGCAGCTTCGAAATGTCACTCGCTTCAACATTTTTACAAAACGTAAGGGGAGCACAACCAAGACTGCTGAAATTTCGGGAATAGTTTGCCATTGCTGCAGGCTTTCTGCAGCTGTGCGAGAACGTTCAGCTTCGTCGAAGATTGAACTCGGCAAGTGACCTGTAGTTACCTGGTTTAAGCGCCACGAGTGAAACTGGCGCAGAAATCGTTGGGACGACATACAATAGCATTTCGCCGGACGGCTTTCAGCGTCGTGAAAGGCGATCTACGTTACACATGGCACTGCAGGTAAATCTTGGCGTGATCGCTTGCATTCAGAAAATTTGCTTTTAAAAGAGAGCGGTTGGTGCGCTTCTGTTTTGATTCACCATCTTCTCAGAAATGAATTTCCTTAGTGGTCTGTCACACCTGCAAACGTTACGTAGATAGACTTACTCGAATGTTCATGCTCAGTTAGGTGAGGGTCAGGGTAGAAATGTAAAGCTGTGCGGTGCAAGAAAAGCAATCTTCAGAAGATTTTTCAATTTTTTTGCATTTTTAGGGAATTAGGGTAAGTTCTCACAAAGCTGCAATTGCAGTATTAGAAATTCGCATGATCCATTTGAATTGCTAACCTAAGAAAATCTTGAAATCTCTGCTGATTTATTTGACACCATGAAAAAGGATGATCTGATTCAAGAGTCTGACAAAACTGTCTTTGTTTTTTCAGTTCGGTGCAGACGACATAGCGTTTTTTATTCTCAACCACTGTACGTCTTTATCACGATTGATTTTTGTTTCTTGAGCAGACACTCTATCACGAGCATTGCACCTTTTTGTCAGCAGGGCATGCTTGGAGTGTATGCCTTCATTATTTCTGAGTTTTTTTGCAATCGTGATTTCTTTCACAGCTAGAACTAGATTAATTCTGGGAAAAACAAAGTGAACCGTGTGTGCATCACAACGAAACGCATCGAAGGTGCCTCTACTTCAAGGTAAGCACAAGCATGTTTCCTGAAGTTGTGTCTGACACGTTAAACTGATACAAAACCTCTGTCTCTTTAATAAGATGTAAGGATTATTTGAATTATGTCTTGCTTCAAATTATACATGAGCTCGTATTCTCTTTTGCAGAAACATTCTCGACGCTTGTTAAAGTGATAAGCAAAGGTTTTAAAAGTGAATTCTGTTTCTTTAACATCACGTAAAGCACTTGAATTTTGGTTGATATTTTTAATTTTTTCATTATGGCTGAAAGTTATTCAAGTTTTTCGTAAAGTCGTGATTTTGTGTGGTTCGGAGTTGCGCATTTATTATAGCGTGCTTTGAACTTTTGCAGAAATACAGCAGAAAATTTTCGATTCACAACGATGCAAAAGAAAAGCCGGTTTCCATCCGTCTGCTTTTTGTTGAGCCTTTACTTGGTTGGGGTGAGTTATTTTCCAGCTTTGAATAGTAAATTTTAGGCATGCCTTTTCAAACTTAACTTTTAGGTAAATGCACTTCGGATCGTGTTATAACGTAACGTCTTGTCTCGATAAAAGAAGACGTAGTCGTAGAGTGATTGCATTTAGACAGGGTACAGAATATTACGGCATGAGATCGATGTAAAGTTCTTAAGAACATTTTGGAAAAAGCTGCAGTTTTTCCGAACAAACCTCTTTGGTATTTTGCAAAAAGGGACCACTTTTGTGAAACAATTTTACATTCCATTTTAAGCTGTCATCTTTGCCGTTAAGCGAGATATTCATACGTCTCATTCGTTCGACATTTGAAATACCGTACATTCTTTCTTTCAACGAAGTCAGTTCAAGTCCTACTCAGCATCTTTTTGTTTTTTCTCCAGGCCGCACAGTCTGTGAACTTGCGTGACAATGACCCGTGTCCACATTTGAAGTCGGAGCCTCGTGGAAAAAAACTTATAATTGAACCAGGAACTGACAAGCTATGCTGTGGATGTCCCAAGGATCATCGTTTGATAACCTACTGCAGGTGTGTTTGTTTGTATTTCATATGCCTCAAAATGCAAACGTTTACGAGAATTACTGTGAAACCGAAAAAGAAGTGCAAATGCTGCAGGTACCTTTTGCGTTCTCTGAACTTAATACATCTTTTGGGGTTATGTCCTTCATTGCATCATGAACTAAACCACCTTATATTCATTGCTTTTTGCACACATGTTTTTCTGTCAGATTGTCATCGTTGTTCAGTATATTTTGAATTACTAATTTTGTTAAAACTTGTTTCACGTTCGACACAATTGTTTGCATTGTCGCATACAAGCTTGTCTTTAGGTTTTATGTAGATCTGAATGTTATTGCCAGGAGAAATGAATTCAATACAACACAGTGTTCACGTTGCCCACGAGGTACAGCCATAAACCATTTCGCTCACGGTTTCTTGGAGTGCATTGCTGTCGAAACAACAACATCGGTTTACAGTACAAAGAGATCGATGCTGCAACTCATTACCGCAGCAAAACTCAACACTACCAAAGAACAGGTCCCACATTTCAGGTAAGAAATATCTACATTTTTTCTAGCCAGCAGAACACCATAGCTAAGGAAAACGTTGTGTTAAAATACGCAAAAACACGTAAAACTCCTGCGGGTAAACTGACTTCTTTCCAATAATCAAAGTTGAAACTTTACGTCAAGAGTGCAAAAAATAGGCACGCGTACCCATTATGGCACGCTATAGGTTCGAAAATGGCACGCGGGTGATTACGTTTAGTAGATATGGTGAACTTTTTGATATGACCTTAACACACAACAATCCGCATTTATATTGTAATAGTTTAAATCAGAAAGTTTATGCTAACTGCTCTCAGAAACTGATTGCAAATAACTAAGTTGCTAAGTTGCCAACTACAGTGTTGCTGCCTAATTTGACGAAAACTTCGCAATTATTTTAACATGGCACACTAGATTATATGAAAAGTTAAGGCCACATACCTGTTCGAGTTGGGCACCTCGCATGCTTTGCAACGTCTGCTGACACCTGTTTCTTCCGGGTTGCGTCTGCGGCTATGGTTGTGAAGGTGGAGACAACATCCGCGAAGACTGGGAATGTTTACAGTGAATTTTTTTTTCTTCATATTTGGTGGGTCTTTTCCTTCGTTTGTTGAAGTTGTTGGATCATTTGAACTTGGCCGTTTTAGGAGTCAACAAAAAATATGATCACGTGATTATGACACAAAGTCACATCGCGATGTTGCAAGATAAGCATTAGTAATGTATTTGGGAAAAAAACAAACACTGCGACGTCAGACTGATAGTTTACGACTTAATAGTTTACTTCACACATTAGCAATTTTAAGGCAAAGCGTTAAAGGAAGCAGGAAGCTTAGTTCAACAAAAAACAATCAACAAACTAAACTTCCAATTTTGATATGATATAATTTGAAACAACTATGGCAGCAAAGTAATTTTTTCTGTTTAAAAAGAGTGAATAACACAAAGAGAAATATAAGTTTTTAGTGGAAGTAGATCAGGGGTCACCAACGTGGTGCTCGCGGGCACCAGGTCGCCCGTAAGGACCATGTAGGTCGCCCGCGGGCCTGTTCTAAAAATAGCATTAGCATGATCAATGTCTTCACATCAACGAATACCTATACTATATTGAGCAAAATTTTTATTTCAGAAGTATGTATCAAACTAGTAGCCCTTCGCATTAAATGGTACACAAGAAGTAGCTCGCAGTTTCAAAATGGTTGGTGGTGTAGGGAATGGGGCACAAATACTCCCCAAGTAAGTGTGTTAAAACATCCGTGATTTCATGACAGACACTTGGACACTTCAGCCCAGGGGTCAGCAACATGGTGCCTGCGTGCACCAGGTCGCCCGCAAGGACCATGCTGATCGCCATCGGGCCTGTTTTGAAAATAGCATCAACATGATGAGCTCTAGCTTTGCAGCAAGCTTTTTAGGAATGCCCTGATGAGTACGGTCACATAGATTAACACTAGTAATAATAACATAATTAAAGGTAAATTGAGCAAAATTTTTATTTTAGAAGTGTGTATCACACTAGTAGCCNNTAGTCCTAATCGTTACCCAAGAAGTAGCTCTCAGTTTNACAAAGGTTGGTGACTCNTGAAGTAGATAAAATAACAATTATTTTTATCTTATTCAAATAGAATCTCAAATAGAAATTNTTTTTAAACTTAACAAAGCTAAAGCATTCGAAGCGGGGCATTCTTGGATAGTGGAACAGTTGAATATATCAGTGCCTAAAGAAAGAACGAGTGAAATATATGACGCACAAAAACAGAGGCTAGACCAAAGAGTTGTCTAAGAATAATGATCCAAATTGTAAAACAAACCAAAGAAGCATACATGTTGTTAACAACTGAAAATTCTGATATCTTAAAATTCCACAACTTTTGCCATTTTTTCAGTTTTTCGGGGATTTTACAACTCTACGCTTGAATTAAACGTAAAAGGCAATAGTTCGCCTCAGCTTTTCACCACACTTTGCTTCAAATTTCGGAGTGACTCCAATACGGCCAATGGCTTGTTTGTCACTGTTGAAAAATCTCATAAGGGCAGGACAAAATTTCATTGTGTTGTATGTACGTCATTCCATAACGTGCCTGAATGCCAAGTCTGTATTTTAAAATATACTCCTAGCCGGAACTGATCCCAAAAAGAGTAAGTTCCAATTGTTCGTATTCGCTGGGCAAAACTGTATTTTCTGATAGGGTCGATTTTGTTGACTGCAGGTGAAATGTGCGTTCAAAACTCTTCGTTTTGAAAAAATGTATACTCGTGTTCACGAAGTGTCTTTTTTGTGATGTTTCGCAAATCTTCTGAAATCAAGATAATTTGACTGAAACAAAGCAGCACGAACTCATTGGCATAATGCGACCAAGCGTCCTTTGACGCGTGCATAGCAAGAAATCTACTCAAGCCCACTGTTTTGATATTTACCCTCATAGCTTAATATCAGCTAAGCACTTGGTGTCAATAGATGCCAAATTAATGTTGAAGTGTGTTGAAGTTTCCGTTTGAAACTAGCAGCGGTGCATCAGACGAATCGACATTTTCGACGAAAATTAACCGTTTGTGGTGGCACGCGGGGATTTTTCTTAAACTCAGTGAATGTGTCCTTTTTGATTTAAACAATTCGCAAAATCACTGAAATCGACGCCAATATCCTTTTTAGAACTTCAGCTGTTCCGAGGATGAAGTTGTTTCTTTCCACAACTCAAGGACAGGTTTTCGCCTCATCATCAACCACTTTACTTACTGAACTTCGCGAAGGTGAGCTTTTTGCTGTTCACCTGCGTGTGATAAAGAAGGTTCAGTGAACTGCTAAATCGCATTAGTTCAAACCTAACAAAATAGCAATACTTTTAAGGCAGCACATCCGTAGGCCTGCATAGCAAAATAACCATTAGGTGAAAAAATGGAGGTTTTCCGAGTGACGGTATGGCCTTTGTGACCAACTTGGATTCTTCTACGCTTGTTAGTTTTGTCGCTTCACTTCATGGCGAACATAACGTAATCCAAACCTCTTCGTGTTTTTCGCTTCCGTGATACTTCGACTCACTTTCTAGACTGTGAGTGGGAACTTTGTTGCATGCATCTCTCTCTCTCTCTCTCTGTGACATTGTTCCAAATGACGCCGGTTGCCATAAAACCTTTTGTCATATTTGTCAGGTGGACAAGGTGAGAACGATTTCACTCATGGCCTCATTGCTCTGTCGATTGTGATTTCTTTTCTGATGATGGCAATAGTGACGGTAATCCTGAGATCGAAACTATCGTGCCGAAAAGTGAGGATGAAAAACGAGTTTCGGTCCTAGGGAAGTGTCGATCGTTTGCCGTTTCTGTTTTCATCTCTGTTTAAATCATCTGATGAAACTCTAGCGTGTTGTGAAGCTATCAGGATTAACAAAAGTTGCGGTTAGAACACATGTATCGGTTAGTTGCAATTTAGAACAAAATTACGTTCACAAATGTATCAGCTTGTAGTTTATTTCAGAGTTGTAAGTCGGGCCGGATTTCGTTCGGGCTCGGGCTGAAGTTTGTCAATATGTTTCGGGGCTGCATACAAAACTTTTTTTATAACATTCAGAGTACGGCAACGATTTTATCTTTCGTGAAGTAGATTTGTTGTGCTCACCATGGTGACTTTTGTGAGTGAAGTGACTCTGACATTTCTTCAGCTAATTCTATTTGCAAACACAGCTGCGTGTTTTCGTTCTCTGCTTGGATTAGTCTCACNCTCTTTTTGAGAAGGCAACAGCAGTGAGGAAATTAGCACGCGATGGCGTTGCNTCGAAAAGATCAATCACTGACCAGAGGTGGCCGGAGNCACTTTTTCAGATTCTGACTCCGCTCCTGTTCCACAATTTTTGAATCCGGATTCGGGTCCGGATACGGAAATTTTTCAAATTTGAGAATCCTACTCCTCTTCAGACTCCAGTTACCATCGATCCAACCGAAATTTACCCGTGCTTTACTTAAGAAATGACCATGCAGACTCCTACTATTGCCAAAATTGAGAAGTGGATCCGGGTCCGGTTTTCAACAACTTTTTTACTGCGGCTTCGGATCCGGGTCCGAAAGAAAAACGCAGAATCTTTCCGGAGACAACTCCAGCACGCCGGATCCATGGCAACCTCTGTCACTGACGCGATTCTTGGCTTATTTAAAGAAATGATAGCCTACAACCGGCATTTCATGTCTATAACGATATCGTAGATAGTTTCTATTATGCCTATATAGCGCCATCGTGAATAGGAGTTAGTTTCATGATAGTCACTTTCTTTCTTGAGAAACATTACATTCCGCAATATTATCGTGGACTAACAAGCTAAGATTGTGCTTGTTTAAGCCAATGTTTTGGTCAAGATGATTGCTATTTTGGGTGTGATAAAAACGTCTACCTGCAGCTGTACCGTTCACTACGTGTTTGATACCACAGTTGCGCACATTTTGACTCACACAGTAAACTTGACTTTCGGGCCTAAATCGGGCCTCAAAAATGAATGCCAGGCTCAAGCTGGGTTCGGGCTTGTGATTTCGGGATCGGACCGGGTTCGGGTTTCAAAATGAGACCCGTTTACAACTCTGGTTTATTTTAGTCTTCAGGAAAAACAGATGAAGAAAATTGTGTTGGCGACGGAAAGAAGAAATGTCCAGATTCATCGCTGCACAGCAGTGTTGCGTAAGTTTTTGTTCTCTTGGTTGTAATATTAACACCAAATCTGCTATTTGAAGATGTTTCTAATGATTTATGCGTGCACAATTGAAGGCTTAGCTAAACTGTCGCCTGCTTACCTGTGACTTAGATACACATAAACACTAATTCTATTAAAAGTGAGCAATGTCGCTAAGGTTCTCCCTGTTGCAGTCAGTATTCAATGAAAATGATAACATCTAAGCACTTGTAAGCGCAATGGCACAAAAAAGCAGTACTTTTTCCGATCACGCGTTNTCAGTTGTGTAACCATTTTCCACCGCACACCTTGCTTCAAAATGNTTGTATTTCATTTTCAGTTTTTTTTCTCTGACTATACAGGCTCATTTTGTTGCATCTCAACATACAGTTTTACAAGCAGATAAATTANTTCTTCTGGCGATTTTTATTCATATTAGCCAGAACTAATTTATCTGCTTGATTTGAAACTTGGTGGCAAACGCTACGAAACAACAACATGAGTAGCAAAAAGAACATACAGTTTTACCTTTGAAGCACTGTTTAATAAGACGACGATTGCAAGGCTTTGTATTAATCTTTTGTGAGTCGTCGGATATGTCGCTCTGAGATCACAAACTCATTCAAGCAGATTTATTCATCCTTCAAGACAGTTTTTGTAAAAACGAGCAATTTTGCAGCAATTGTGGTGCACGTTTGTCGTTTTATAACCTTTTTCAGTAGTGGCGAATAAATGGCGGTATCAAAAGCAAGAAAAGTCTACAAAATTTTCAGCGTTGTTTTTCACTTCTATGTTTTTGCGTCTGGGCGTACTACTAAAACTAATATAAAACAAACCGTCATGTCTTTTTTGTCACTCCAACAGAGAACAGCCGAGCTGCGGCAGCGTTTCTTGTACTGAGCTGCGGCAGCTTTCCTGTTGCCTCTACGACTGCACTTCTTCCGGGTGTTCTTGCCCTATGCAGCCGTGCAGAACGGTTGTTGTCCAAAACTACAGGTGGGTCATCTAGAAAGATTTTCGACCGGTGTGTACTGTAAACTGTTTGCATCGCAGTGTTGCATGATGATACCTTAAATGCGGTTACGAAGTTTCAAACTGATAGCGTATTTTGTTTCACCTGTTAGCGCGCCAGGAATGAAAGAGGGCGTTAAACTTGAGCTTTTTTGCAAAGATGCTGTGTAGAATAGCTGTGTCCAAACCAAATGGCTTACTGAGCCAAAACGTACGTCACTATCTCAACCAGGGCCACGCATTGAATGGCTTACTTTGATCTAAGCAAACTAATTTTGCTTAAACTAATATATTGAAAGTGTGCGAACGTAACTGCAGCGGTAACAGACGTGATAAAGTGGTGCTGAGGACCACCTGCATCAAAAATGTCAAGTTCAGGATTATCAAAACAAGGACAGGTTGTCAGTGTGTGGGATACTTCTACTACAGCCAAAACCTAAACTGGGCCGCACAAATCCCTCGACTGGCCCGCATGCGGGCCGTGGGTTGGACATAGCTGGTCTAGAAGATAAAACCAAAGGTTTACGTTAATTTGTCTAAATCATTTTTCAATACCTGAGGACGTACGGCACTACCAAAAACGCTTTTTTTAATGCAATCTTTAACCCATTAGGGGTAGTTTAAGAAAATGTTTCTGGAAACTATTTGAGGAAATGAGAAAACTAGCTGAAAGCCTGTTTACCTCCACACGTAGCAGGCCTCCACACGTTGCAACCTCCACACGTTACAAAGCCTGTTGACCTCCACACGTTTCTCCACACATTGCAGGCCCCTTGCCAGGTTGGAACGACCTCCACAAGTTGCAGGCCCCACACGTTGCCGTTGCAGGCCCCTTGCCAGGTTTTAAGGTTTTGAGAGGAAAAATAAATATTTAGCGTGGCAAGATTTTTGTTTGTATTATACGTTTGAAACAAATTGTTCTGGGAACAACAAAATATGGCGGGATACAAAAACATTACCCCCGAATGCCCCCCAGCGGCTACGGGCCTGCATTGTTGCAGAGTAACGGGCAACTTATGGAAAAATCCGAAAAAGATGTTTTGCGGTTTTATAAAATCTTGCTCACTGCAGCAAACTGTTTGTTGTCCGAACAAAGATAACCCTGCTTCATCAATATAAATAATACGTGGAGAAAAGGTTGTTGCAATAGGTGATGATACTAGTCGCTTGAAGAGAAACCAGTACGCCAAAGAGGCTAACTACACGAAAACGCCGAGCACCTCACGACAGGTTGCGTCACCTATTCATCGCCATCGTATTATACATGCTTGCGTCACCAGCATATTGCAACACCATCAAAGCATCGATCGCATAGCAAGACATCGGTGCGCCGGATGTTAACTGCAACAGAGAACACCTGTTTCTACTTTCAACGCGGTGGATGCCTCCCCATTGCAGCGCGTTGCATCACATTTTCAAGCGCACCGACCGCAATATTGTTCGTGAAGCAGTCAGACAATGGCGGCCTATAGCTGTCGATGCCTCTGAAGAATATCACGTTTATTGCTGTAGGTTTACGACCGCTAGTTTGGGCGGGGTGGATGGTGGGTTGAATTCAAATGAACTCTCGTGAAGCCACTTTCGTAAAGAAAAAAACCTTCGTGGAGTTACGATTCCGCTGCTTTCCTGGACATTGATAAAGCCACTTAGTGACTCTCGCGTCCCCTGAAGGGCTAAGCGAAGTTAGTTGTTGCAGTACTATTCTTTCGGTGCAATGTCGGTCTTCAGTTGTGACATTACGGCTTCGACTTTTGTGCGTGGGGCAATCATCGTGTAGTTTCGTTTAGTTGGCCTGAGAACACGTGGTCTTAACTTCAGGTACCACGTCTCTTCCACAAACACTTTGCTTTTTGCTCGAATAGGAAGAAATTCACCAAAAACGGTCACATGCAATATAAAGTAACTAAAATGCGGTGTTCTATATCAACGCGCTATTTTGCTTGGTATTTGCCACGTCGTTGACCAATTTGCTGTGTATTTTCTGTCTCTTTCTTAAAGTTTATGCGCTCTTGCTACATGGTATTTGCTTAAAAAGTTACAAAAATTTTTCGTGCATTGCAGAACTTCAAACGACAAACGAAATTGTCTACAAGAACAAAGCGAAGTCGTGCAACAGTGTAGCAAATTATCCCCGCTGTGTTATGGCGGATGCAGCTTTGCTTCAAAAGTTTGTAAATATTTTATTCCTCTAAAGAGCACCTGATTTAGTAACTATGCAGCGCTCTTTTCAAACGTAACCAGTTACTAATCTGACAGCTCACAACCACTTTAGAATTTACGCATTTGACGTAATGACGCCAGTGACAGAATGTCAGGTTGCTTTCGCGTAAATAATAGCAAATTTGTCTGTTAAGGAGCTCATTTGGGAATATTAAATGCGTTTGCTTGATGATAACATCAATTAAAAAAGTAAATTGTCTCCACTCAATTGCCAAAAGCGTTCGAGCACGGCTGACGTGTACAAGACAACCGCTGGTTAACAAATAGGAAAAAGGTAATAGGCAAGGTTTTTTTTCAGTACTTGCAGATTATACAAAAAGTGGTATTGGTGAATTGGAATGTCTGTTTTGCCAAAAAATACTTATATACATCATACTGAACGAGAGTTGTGAGGAAAATAAGGGTGAAGATCGGACGATGAGCGTAATCTTTTCAGAAAACCTACCGATGCTTGACCACAGATACCAGGGCACTAGACATTCACCAGGCCTGAAGCATTTGTGTATTAACCTGCAGCTTTTTTCTAAACAAGGTTTTGGAGAGCCCTTCACTTTTACAATAGGCCCAGTCTGGACGAGCTTGAAGGAATGATAATTTTTGACACGAAAGAAGTTCTACAGCATATTTGCGCTTGTGTGAGCTTCGTCACCTTCTTTTGAGCTTCTTCTGAAAATTAAATTAATTTTTTCTTGCTTTTGTGCTTGTTCAACGTTGTTGACTGCAGAACAGCATTTTCAGCCCTTGAAAATGTTTTTCAAAGAAAACAAACATTTCAAATTACTGGTAATGGCGTTATCCTTGCGCAAATGGAGAGATTTTTTTGAGAAACATCTCAGCACACTTTTGAGAATTGCAACACCGTGTGGTTTTTGTACTTCAGCAAAAACTTCTACATGAAGAAGGACAGGACCGAAACGACGAGATATTGATCGAAGAGGCAGAACAGCGCCATGAAACGAAAAGAACAAATAATGGGATTGTCGATTATACTTCTGAGCCGAAAGATGAAACGACGCCTGGCCGTGAATATGAATACCAAGTGATCTCACGTCAACCTGAACTACAGGATGATAACTTGGATTCGAATCCGCAGTGTCACGTTGCTAGCGCGGATTCGGAACCGCAGTGTCACGATGAAACGTGGTGCGCTCAACAAACTGAAAGAAAACGTAAGTGCACTGACTGCCACAAACACGTTTCAAAAGCATTCCTCGCTGTTAATAAAACAGCCGTAGTGGTTCATAGGCGTAGCCAGGGAGGCATGGGGGCCATGGCCCCCTAAATTTTTTAGCATGTCTTGTCGTTTTGTGCTTAAAGAGGCGGTGTCCCAAAAAATGCTGTTGCTTAGTTAAAGTCAAAATTTTGAGCTGGCTACTCTACTGCAGTAGTAATTTTATTGTGCTCAACTTGCTGTTTTCCTGGCGATTTTCTCCTTGAGTGAAAGATATAACATTTTTGTTTCGACCAGTACTTCGCAAAGTATACCTGTTGGTCATCTTGCATTTCCAAGTGGAACTTAGCATCATATAGCTAAAACAAAACGGTGAAAATTTGAATTTCAAGTTATGACAAAGGTGGGAATTTAATTATCTGCCGGTGCTGCTGTTACTGGACAATTAAAGAAAAAATTTCAAACTAGGAGGCAACCTTGGACTTCCTTATGAAGTTCAGTGCTTGCTGGGTTTGAGTGAAAAGTGATGCATCTGTTCAAAAATTTTGACGTCTTTGTGGAAGGACTTCCTTACGTTCGAAAAGCGTTCAAGTCAACTGAGGTTGTTTGTTTCATTCCTGTTTTGTTTTCTTCATTTGGCCGATCTAAATTAAGAATTCTTTGCCTGCTCCTGGTGGTCCAACAGTTGTGCAGACATGACACTCTAGTCCGTCAAAAGATGAATGGAAACTAAACATCTTAATGTGCAGTGAGATTAGCAGTAGTAAAGCTTATACTATAAAAAAAAATGCTGCTTTGAAAAAACAAGTGCACAATTTTTTTTTCAGTCAATCTTATCAGGAAATTCTTCGCAAATACTCTTTCAAACAAAACGCAAGTTCTAGTAACGGAGGAAATCGTCCGAGGTTTCGCAATTAACTTTGATCTTACACCCATGCAACTTGAGCGAAGTTACCACAGTAAGGAATTTGTTTTTTGTACAAGATTTTTAGAACAATAAGGTCCTACTGATGTCACTTGATTACTTTCTGATGATAGATTTAAAACATTTTGTTTACTTTTTGCGTTTGCTGATATATCCAGCCAACTTTATGCTTCAGTTGCACAATATTATCCGTGCTTGCTCTGTGGGTTGTGCTTGCGATAAGCGTTACTAGCAACTTCATTCTCAGACATTAACGCAGTGCGCTTCGTGGTTGTGGAAGTCGTAGAAGTGGTCGCCTTAGAAGTTGTGGTAGCAGTACGGATGTTGTTTGAATCTGCATGTGTGTTTGTTTATAATGACAACGTATTCGGGTAAACACCCAGAACACAATGAGTCAATAATGTGAAGCTCTGTTGGTTATGCGGTCACTGGACTAAAACGACGATTCAAGCGCTTTATCGCAAAGTTAAATGAATTGCAGTTCAACAGCTTTGATTACCGTTTTACTCATAAATCAAATACAATCATATTCTCCCAAAAGCAAACACGTTTTTAGGTTTAAGTAAATTGGTGCTTTAAATCCGAAGCAACACAGGCTGAAACTTTGTGCAAGCCATTTGTCAACTATCTAACTATAGACTGTAGTAGGAAACTCACTTATTCTTAGCTTTGTACGATATTTGAGCTTACTTGCTCCGCGAGATAAAAGTTTCTCAGTTGTATTTTACGCTAAGCTTTGTTTTGCTACAGAGGAAGTCATCGTATATCTGCAAAGTGTATTCCATCAAATACGCCAAGTGAAACCAAAAATTAGTGCGGAAGAAATTGTTGACTATTTCGAAAACACAAGTGGACAAAAGTTGTTGGCGCAAGAACTGAAAAGTGCGATCAGTAGAGAAGACGTCTAGACTCTACATACTGCTTACACGGTTTTGCACATTACGGAAAAATTGTACCTTATGAAACGTTGACTCAACCCACGCCATGGCTGTCTATAAATATACGCAACGCATGCTGCCGTTGTAACATTTTTCATAGTTTGTGATGAACCCTTTGCACACACATCAGTATATTGAATGCTTTGTGATTGTGTCTACTTTGCTCTTTTGTAAATCTCAGTGAGGAAATTGTTCTTTAAATGTTTAAAACCGCGTTTGTTTTTTTGTTTGCAGTACAATGTTTGTAGAGGTTTCTTTTGCATTGATCTTACCTTATTTTATAGGTGGTGCTCTTTGACCACGAATTTTCACTGTTTCAGAGCATGCGCAGTGGTACTTGTCTCGTTCCATCGCTCTGCCCAGTTACCGGTGTTTTGATACTATATCAAAGTGCCAAACTATCGATCCACTCAACCTGTTAATTATGTTGGCAATGGATGACTTAGTTTTGATATTCTTTTCCGCTCTGACGACGTACAGCCGCCGATCAGTTATATTATACAACGCAGCTAGCTGTTCCTTACTGTTTTAAACATTAATTTTTAAAATCTGTGCCTTTTATGTCAAGCCATGAGAAAACCATTTTTAAACCTATATGAACAATGCAATGTATTTGTTTTTGCGTTTCAGGCTACCGCCTGTAGCAAGATTGTCGTTAAATAAATAAATAATAATAGAAACCTATATGAAAAAACGTACTCCCTTCGGTCGCAAACGAAAGCCTATCACCGTCATTACTTTTTTAATTATCGTCATGACTGAATCATGCGCGTAGCCAGAAATTTTAATTTGGGAGAGATTAGAGAACAACAGAGCCTCAACCCGTTGTTTTTAAATCATCATCCATGAAACGTACAGTAGTTTGGTGTATTTTCCTGAGCAATTGTTCTCAGATTTAAACCTCAAAATAAGAAGCCTGCTTTCATTGAATTAAAAAGTTTGAAAAAATTGTTTTTAATGAAGTTCCAAGCTTCTACTTTGGATCAAAGCCATCACTTGCAGTTGCACGTAAAACGTTCCTGTAAAAAGGATTGTGAAAATCTGGGTGCTATAAGTGCACGATCTGTAGTATGTTTTCTGCAGCCGATATTGCAGTTGAACAAGAATCCATCGTGGCCGCCACTATAATTGCGCTTTTCATATTTACACGCCTCCGATGTACACCAACACACGTTCAATCGAAGCCGAGTAGCGACTCTGCTCCAAACATTAACTTCCTTTGTTTAACTTGTTTTGACGTGGTATAGCTAAATTAACTGACTTCACTGAGATGTACAATGGAAGTAAAATGAAAACATCATCGTAACCACAGTATCACAAACCTTATCCACCACACTCAGCTGCACGTAAAGATATAGCTTAGTGCTGTACTAAGGTTAGGAAATTGCGAAAATGTGGCTGTTTTCAGAAGAGGTTTGGCCGCAAATATTTTGTTTCTCCTTTTATGCGTATTTTTAAAAATTTGGCTGAAATTTTGGCTTAATTTGTATGTGGTGGGCCTACCACATTCAGGAATTTCAGCACTCAAAATGTTTCAATGTGCATTCTCACAAGCATGGGCGTTGGAAGGATTTTTTTCCAAGAGGGCCAATGGTGGATTTTTCAATGTGATGGCCAAACGCATTTTTCCGGGGCGGCCAACGGTGGTTAAATTTAATTTTAAATTTATTTAAATTTAATTTTACCAACCCGAAATGAAGAGAAAAACATTTTTCTACTAAAACAAATAGGAAAATGTCAAATTTCAAAATCTAGGGTCCAAGGCTCCCCCTTCCCACGCCCATGCTCACAATCACCCATCCGTTCTGATGTTAAAATCTCCCAGTTTAACATTCTAAACGCAGATAATGGAAATAGTGATGACACATAACGATCATTGTTACGTACTCAATCCATCGAACTTCTAATGTGCAGTTTATTCCTGAACGAACTAACTGAAGCTCACATTGATTCGCCGAGTAGTAAAAATAACTTTGTGTAAGTACGTTTTACTTCAACTGTTGTCAGTCATAACACTAAAAAACACATGTGCATACCAAGATTTGTTCCAAAGAATCAAAATCGACAAAGCTTCGAGTGTTGTATTAATTGGATGCTCCCAGTGTTGGTCATGTGCTAACACCGTTTCTGTAATGTGTGCTGATGTACAGCAAAACACTTTTTGTGCTCTTGTGCCTGTGATATGGACCATGAGTCCGCAATAAAATATCATTATTATTCAATGAATTCCTAGACGATTTTGTCATGAAGAAAGCCAGGACAAAAATATTTTATTGTTTACTGTGCTCTGTTCAGTCTGGCTTGATTCGGTGATTGTAGCATTTTGTACGTTTTTCAATGAGGACAGCATCAGGGAAGTTTAAAACGCTCCCGTCGCCACGGGGAGCATTCCCTCCAAATTTAAATATGAAACACTGTAATCAGTGGAGATTTTATCAAATTTTCAGAATGTCAAGTCCCCATGTGCAAATGTAAAGC
>JGI24021J15306_10003596_pt1 | contig 17583 bp, 14 predicted proteins | sample Ectturendosymbi1_FD_15306 | JGI IMG/M metagenome (IMG submission 15306)
CGGCTGCCGAATCATTACGGGGGCGCCGAATCAATACGGGAGGGCACCGAAAAGTCCTAACAATGTCGCAAGCACTTTATTCAACAGCAGATTTACTTCCGAAAGACCTCAGGTTCAACATGGGGGCGCCAAATTTGTTTCTTGCCCCGGGCGCCATCTAACCTCGTTACGCCCCTGTATTCAAGTATTTTGATATTTATGCCACTGCCGATGTCATGGAAACGAAATTATTGACTGGCGTTCGCCGATTCATTAGTATTGTATCAAAATAGACTTAAACAGCTGGACGCTGCACTAACGCTGTGTTGAAATTTTCATGAGCAAAACATTGGCTAGTAAAACAAAAAAGGACATCTCCTTTTTTTCTTTGTTTGTAAAAAAATTTAATCTAATAGCAATGTCCTCAATCGTAATTTTGTGGGTAGGGTTTAAGTTACTACTGAAGCACCTTGGAGAAAAAACACGTAAGCTATCGCTGAAGTTGTCTTGTGATATTTTTCCAGTGTTGCAATTTATATATGCATTGCTTGTTATGTTTCGCGTTGTGCAAAGATTGCAGAAATGTTTTTCTCTCGCTGTGATGTGAAGTCATGCTACTGCCACAACTGTATTCAGCACGCAAGAAAATGTTTTTGACACCAAAAACAGAGACATCTAAGGTTGGAAAATTATCAAAATTGAAGTTGCATGCCAACCCAGGTTTGCTTTAATTGCGCCTTACTCCGTGCAGATGAAGAACTTTTTCGCGAAGGCTTTATCTGTCTTTTATGCCATCTTGCAGTATATTTTAATTTGTAGATATTGTCATTTGCATTTTTTGTGCCTTTTTCATTGCTGTGTAAACATGACGAGGCAATGTTAAAACTGTTATCTCCGACCTCGCTTTGGAGTCAGTAGAACTGTAAGAGATTGCTGAAAACCGTGAAGTATTTAGAGTCCTCCTAGGCCTGCTGCCCACGCGGCTTTCCTGAGAAGAAAAGCTGGTATGAAAATCAATGAATAAATGCATGAATGAATGAATGAATGAATGAATGAATGAATAAATGAATGAATGAATGAATGAATGAATGAATGCATGAATGCATGAATGAATGAATGAACAGATAAATTTGCAACGTTTCAATATTATCCGTTTTCAGAGAATCCAGACGCGCGCAAGGGGCAGGAAACACAAGATGTGGACACACCGCTAACCTTTCATGAACTTGCTTTAGGACAGTTTTTAATATTTTCTTAGTTTTTTCAACACAGGATTGCTCTTTCTTCCACGCTTGCCATAAGCGTATGAAGCTCACATTGTGCATTAACGCTGAAAGGGTCCTTTGTGACTCTTGTCAAAATCGATCGAATTGACAGCTTTTTCCTTTTCTTAATCTTCAAAAAAGTGCTCGATTTTTGAGAATGCACTGAAATCCAGTGCAACAAAAAAACAATTGAAAATTTTGACATTATTTTCCTCCGATCCAGATTCCTCGTCTGGGGGATACTTGGAGATCTGAGCCCCCATTTGCGGTGTGTACCCTCTAACTGGAAAAATGATTTTTATCAGTCTTTTGTCCAAAGAGACTAATCCGCAAGTTCTATTGATTTTACCTACACAATAATCAAGACTAGGCGACGTGTTTGCTGCTCTGATGTGATGCTATTCGCAAACAGAATGCTGAACTGTTTACATTTGACGAAAGGAGAAAGTGAAAATGGTTAAGAAAAGTTTTTGTGAAGCATAGAGAAACAAAATTGATTTTCGTTACTGACTTGAATTATTTCGTTAGCGAACAAGTTTTTCATAAGCCCGTTCGTTTCAAGCATTGCAACACACCAATTGCCAAGCCCCGCAACCACGAGATGGTCAACCGGGCAATTGCCCATCGAAATTCAAAATCATGTTAGTTGTTTGGTACAACAACAAGCTGCAACGATCCCCGAAAATAGTGCAACAAGTTACAATCATTTTGACCCCGGAAAACATCAGCTGGTGGCGACCCTGCCAATTGCTTATACAAACGTTTCACCAGTTTGAACACAAAACATCTCCTTGTGTGTTAAACTTAAGTGCACGTTCTAGCAATCGCGTGAATTTAGCCATTGAGGAAACGACAATAGACACTGTCTTGACCTCGTGACTGTGGAAAAAAGCGGTTAATAGTATGTGAGAACCAAACGGAACTACGTACGTCCAAGGCGCAGGTACAAAAAACAAAATGTTCCAACAGTAACGCTTTTTTCCTTTTTGACAAAAACTACTTTCCGACTATTACTTTTCGACAAAAACTTCTTTTCGACTATCTAAATGCTGGATGTCACCCAGCACGTTACTAATGCATAAGAAAACCAAGTCTATCTAACCTTAGATTGCGGCATTAGGAAGAACGAATCGTATTTTGCAAGCACGTTTCTGCCTCTGATTTAAGCATTTTTACAAGCATGTCTTTTTTTGTTTCCCTTAGTTGTCATCGCACCTGATACCTAAAGAAAACTAACACAAAATCTGATTCATGATAATAGGATAGAGCCTTTCATCATTTTATTAAACGAGAACATCTTTTGAACTTGACAGAAATTGAAGATCCTGGTACAAATATATGGTTCTCAACAGCTGTTGCAAATTGCAAATTGCAAATTACAACCCCAGCAGCTTGTTTTGTGCCGGATGTAATACCAATGACATCATATGCATAATACTGAAAGACATATATTGTTGATATTCTTGTTTCGATGTTTCGCATTTCACGAGATGCTAAAATCGAGTCGGGCGGAGAGCCTACGGACGGTCGCCTACTACGGCTACAAAATATTTCAAATTCAGGCAAAAGAGGGCAGTGTCAGCCAATTTTCAAGACAAAAGGTCGACAAAAGGAGTAGCGGCAAATCAAACGACTATAAAATACACAAAAGGCGTTTCACGCTGAAAATAAGCAGCAAAGCATTGGTAAGTCGCAAAAAATTGAAATTTATTTTCGGACTGGTGGTTTGGTTTGCTGCTATCTGTGCAGTTGAACTATTCCGAAATAACCTTTTCTTGTTCACCAGTGGAAGTAAACCTTTAAGTGAAAATAAAAAACCCTCGTGTTGCTTATCATTTAAAAAGATATCAAGACACCACAAGGGTGACACAGTCGAATCTGATTGCAAAGTGTTTTACTAAGAAATCGACTTCACGCCAACGACGCGTATTTAGTCCAAAAACTTGTAAACAAAAGCTTACAGGTTCAATTAGCCAAAGCCGCTTTAAAATCTTCTTGCGACAGACTGTGGATCAAAACAGAATTTTAAAAGATTTCTAATTGACCAGGGCTTAGTTTTATGGCTTGTCATTCTTAACCAACATGACTGCATAGACCCAGTTTACAGGATAACATTTTAATGCATTGATGGGCAAAATTCGTGGCCCGCAGGCCAAAAATGCCACTCGAAAGCCCGCTAAAAGTAATAGTGGTCCGAAAGGACAGTTTAACTTACTATTCGGTGCTTCCAAAACTTCGGTTCAAGCGTTGAAACTAGTAGGGTACATTCGTCGCCAATATCATAATGTATGAACGTCGTAGGGCGGCGGATTTTTGACTTACTATTTGCCAAACGAAGTCTGTAAAACACTGAAAAAATGCTGCAGCATTGAGACCAGACTTGCCGTATGAGAGGGAGGGAGACCAAATAAATCAGAAAAAAGTTTCGACAGAAATCATGTCCTAACATTTCTCATTTCTTTGTATAACAAAGTTGCAAGCCCATAGCCAGGTTTAAGGTTTAGGGGTGCAAAATTCATTTATAGGAGAGCAAAGCTTTTGGTTTTATTTTAAAACATATATTTTAAATAGGCACAAAATTTGGGGAACAAACAACATTTGGGGGTAGCTGCCTTCAAATACCACTTCGTGGCTACCGGCCTGCACTGTTGTAGACATAAGCGCATGCAATAGTTTTGACAGCCACAAAGGTCTCCGAAACAGATTGATGAAACTTTGCCACTTGCAGTTTGTCAACGCTCTAACTGTTAGAGTTAGGGCCTAACGTCTGAAAATCTCAGCTCTTCGACGAACCCACGAGGCAGATTACACCTACCGCGCGTGCGTCATGGCATTTTCAGTTGTCATCACGCGTTCGTTTTGTGATTATCAAGCGGCGGATAAGAGGTTCCCCGACGATTCGCCAAGACTCGCCTGCGCCTCGTAAAAAGATTAGTCGCACAGCTAATGCAGCATGCTAAAATTTTGCGGTGGAAACTTGTTACATCGGCGCAGCGGAAAGCAATTGTGGATTGACCAAAAAAAGCATTGAAAAGTAACTTTGAAGTCAAAAATTCTCAGACGCACTCTCTTGCTTATAAATTAGCTTTATATAGAAGGGAAAAGAACTTATTGGATCTTTCCAGGATTTATCATAATCATATTGTTGAAATTCGTCGATGGCTATACTTTGCAACGCACAGAAATGTGATAAGAAGAGCTTTCAAATTGTGCATGAAGTGTTCCAAAACTTCGGAAGTTTCCAAGTGGGCTGTTTACAAGCTGCTGTTTTTCGAACACTGCACCCTCCTGACCTGCGAAAATAATTGAACCTAAACTGGTTGACACCCAGTGCGGATTTCGTCCAGGAACGCAGAATTACAAACAATATTTTCACTCTCCAGCAAATTTTTGAGTAAGTTTGGGAGTATGCAAAAGATGTCTACGTTTGATTTGTCCACCTCGATAAAGCATACCACCTGATCCTTCGAGAAAAGCTGTGGGGAGTGTTGAAGGAGTACGATGTTGCCGACAGCCTGATACTGGCCCTCATGTAATTGTATTCCTGCTCAGAATTTTGTGTCAGTGTCGGATGCGTTAAATCACAACCCTTCATCGTGGGTGTTGGACTCCGAAAAGGGTTGTGCGTTCAGCAATTCTCTCCACAGTCTATATGAATTGGATAGACGGTCACAACCGAGTTGACGAGGGTGTCAATACTGGAATCTGCAGATCATCACTCATACGCGTAGCCAGGGGGACTGGGGGCCATGCTCCCCAATTCTTAGACCATTCAGTCATTTTGTCCTTTGAGAAGCAGTATCTCAAACAAAATAGTGTTATTCGCCAAAAATCAAACATTTTCCTCCCCCAAAACGTATTGCCCCCCAACAATTTTTAGGTTGGCTACGATACTGTCATCACTTTTCTGCCACGATTTGGAGCTGCTTGCATCTTCTGAACAAGGCCTTCAGCGTGCACGTGATCGGTTTTCAGCAGCGTGCAATCAGGCTGCAACGAAATTTAGCCCTAAAAAAACCTTAGTGTTATGTCTTTCCAGAAACTCATGTCAGTCGGGCGAGGATTTATCATTAGGTTGAAAGGTTTAAGCCTAGGGCCACCGAAATACGGTGGTCCCCAAAAGTTTTGGGCTAAGGGACAATTTCCAATTTCTGTAAGCAATTATTTTTTTATTCTTGTTTTGGTTCAACGCACGTTTTTCTGCTATACCGCTAACAAAACATCTCTACAAAAGACTGAGCGGAAACGATTGAAGTGAATGACGATGAGCATTCTGTTTTTATGGCGTTGAGGATTGGTTATTGTTACGTATAATGTGTGGAACAAAACGCCTGAATCCCTTTTTCAGATTACACGAGGCCAGTGAGGTACTCAATGAATATGTAATGTGAGTGTGGTCAGATAGCTTCAAGGCTGCCTTTTTCTTTGGTTTCATTGTGACTGATTTTGTTCCTGGTATCGACGGAACGCCGCAAACCTTTCCAGAAGGGCCCCCAATTTAAAATAGCCTAGGGCCCCGAAAACGAAAACTCGTCTGTGATGTCAGTGATTGCTAAACGTAAGAAATACTACACTGCAACAGGTCTCGAAGTTTAAGTATCTCAGTTAATCGGTCTTTGCTCCATTGTCACCTTTGCTCATGAATCTTGGTTAATGACTGGAAGACTGCTATCTCAAGTACAAGCAGCAGAGATGGGATTTTTGCAAAGATGTCACGGCGTGACAATTCGTGACAAAGTGGGCAACAGTGAAACTCGTAAAACCTTGAATGTCGAGCCACTTCTCCGAATCCAAAGATCCCAGCTACGATTGTGTGGCCAAGTGACCAGAGTGCCCCAAGAAAGAATGGCAATGCGAGTCATGCTGGCCACACTCACGTGAAAGCATCCCAGAGGTCGACAAAGGACGAGGTAGTGTGATTGCGTCTCAGATTTTGCTTGGTCGTCTTGATGTGGTACCTATCAGATATTGCTGAACATTGTGAGGGAATTCGAGACCTCTTGGGGATGCTACCCTGAAAGGGAAAGAAAAGGTGTGAAAATGAATGAATGTATCGATCAAATGTATCTGTTGCTGACAATTTTGCGCTGGGTTTTACTGTCGTTGCGTCACAGTTACACTTTTAGCGTCAGAAAAACTAGTCATTTCGAATTATTTGCTTTATTTTAGAGCTGCTTGATTCTCTGATTAATCATATTAATCAATAACTAAGAACAACCAGGAACCCCCCAGAAAAAAAGATGGGTAGTTTTTAAAACCATGCTTGTTGTTGATGAAACCTATCTGTCTCTGCAAGTTTTGTCCCTGTTTTTAGTCAAATACATGCTCTACTAGATGTCGCTGTAGTTCTCCGCACGAATGCAGAGTGCAGGCTCAGAGTGCGTCTTTCCACGCCTATTGACAAAGTACTGGAAAATCTGCTGTATAAAAAAGCCAATTTTATTCAAAACATTGGCCTTCAATGATTGGAAATGCTAAGCACTGACTTACGTAAACGCACTTCCCATGCAGAAATTCAGTATGGCTAAGCAGAGCCGTTCAACCATTTCCGTGATTTTGCTATAAAAACCAACTTACCATTTGCAATGCGTGTGACGATAGTCGCAAGCAACTGCTTAGGAACAAGTGTCGAACAAAAAACTACCGAATCTTAAACTCATTTCAACGATTAGGCTCAATAACTTTGAGCTCATGGAAATTGGTGTCTTAATTGCACATAGAGCGTAGGGTAATCCAATTGGTAATGTTTGCATCCTTAATGAATGAAACAAAAATAGCAGGGAAGGTGTATTTCGCTGCTGGACTCCTGTTAAAGCTTTTTAAAGAATCATTCGATTGTGTGAAAAAGCTCGATTTTTACTGAGGCAACGAAAAGCAACTTTTACGACAATATCCCCTATGAATTTGTTTCAACTATGTCGAAGCCGCAGAAACTTTTGAACAACACTTACTAAACAAAGTTTAGGTTATTGCCTTTAAGCATAAATCTGAAATTGCAAACGTCCATCCAGGAAAAATAAAAGGTTGGTGAAATAAGCAAAAATGAAAGAGAAATATAATTGAAAATACTTAAGTCACAAGCGTGAAGATGGCGAATTCGGATGCTTTAAATTAAAACATCATGCTGATATATTATAACAAGTATGCAAATGATACGTTCCGCTTTGTACATTATACAAGTTTTGCTTCTTTTTTGAGGCAACAAAAAGGATAAAAATATCACCTTGAGCAAGTGCTGGAAAGACCAACGTAGTATACACTTCTCTATCTGCCGTCCCTGAAAGCCACTTTGCAACGAATCGCCCACTAGGCAACCGCACAGTAATTTTGAAGCCTTCTTTGATAAGGTTGCTTGGTGACTAAATAAAACAGAAATATTAGTTTGACAATCAGGTAGATTCACAACAAGCTTCATCGTAGTAAGCAGCTATTCAGTTGTAGTTTATGAGCACCTTTATCCACTTTTTATTCTATGCAGTGTTTCCGATACATTAATTTATTTGTGCAACGAAAATCACAAGAGCCATTCCCACACCAAGCTCCAGCAGTTACTGACATTTACGCAGTTAAACAAACACGCCGAAATTTTGCAGCAGTCAGAGAAATTTGCTACATTTCATCCACTCGTTTGCAAATTGTGGAAAAATCGTTGATGGACAAAAACTACAAACGTCCATCACTCGCAAAAAATCGGGGCTTATGTCTTGACCAAGAAAAGCTCAAGTGCAATTATGCGCCGTATGTCTGAAAGAACGTCTACTAGAAGTTGTCAAGAAAATTGCTGTTTGGGTGCATTATTGCAACAGCAGCCAAATTCCGAAAAAAGTCAGATGTTGTTCACCGCGTTATGATTCACTCACAAGGACGTCACAAGACCAGGCTGAGGTAGGGGCTTCATCTCCTTTCTGTTTACTATTAGGGGGGCCGAAGATAAGCTACCCTTTGTAAAAAGCAATCCATTGCTCATTAATCGGTCCCCAATACATTAGAAATGCCCCCCTTCGCTCCGACGTCTCTGTGTACTGCAAATCAGTACCACTTCCGAAAAGGAAATTGGGAGAATACCATTTGGAAAACGAACTCCACACTCCATGAAAAGGCACTCCTTAGAAGATCGTTTATTTTCCTAGCCTCACATTATCACACACAACACACTGTAATCCAGTGATGGACAAACTTATTGCCATTGCGGGCATCCTTTATGGCCCGTGACCGTGCTAGCGGGCCATACCTCGTTCGCGCTGCACGTGCGTCCTACTTCCTTGACTTTTTATCATGTTTGGAAAATACAACTACAAAAAACGTCATTGCCTAACTTCCCACTGAATTCATCCGCACTGCGAATTTCTTACTCCATTTTTGGATTTTATTCTTTTGCGTAGGAGGGGCGCCATTAAGAAACTTACAATTGCCATTACTTTTGACTTCAGGGGATGCTATCGCCCGTTGGCCATGATTTGCACGCCTTCCAGCTAGTGGGAGACTACCGGCTTTGCAAGGAGTAAGAAGGTGTTATATTGTCTTGTTGGTGAATGGGAAGTTGCGAATTTTGCCGCTGTTCTCTGCCCTAGGTATCGCGTGACAGCAGAAGTAAAGGGCAATGAGTTAGCAAAGAAAAAACTGCAGAAACGGCGCGTGAGGTTGTGCGTCGTGCGTTCAAGACCAGGACTGCAGAGTCGGAGGCCGGAGCGCCGGAGCTGGGCATTTTGTCTGGAGCCGGAGACGCAGCTCAAATTAAAAGTCAGAACGAGCCGGAGCTCAAATTAAAAATCAGGAGCCGGATCCGAAGCTCAGTTTAAAATATAAGACCGGAGCTAGAGCTATAGTCATTTGAGAGGTAGTTACGAGTTGCAACACCAGACTGCAAGAATGGCTCTGCAAGACTTTGATGTTTCTTTGGTTTGATCATCACTAAGGTTGTGGCATTGTAGCTAGCAGGGTTGGTGCTACTTGTAGAACAATGGTTCTCAAACACTCTTCTATGAGCCGCATGCAGCTCCCAAGCATCCTTTATGCGACTCTTAGCAGTCTTTCAGTAATACCTCTAAAATTCTGTGCAAGTGACTTCGTTAGTGCAGTAAAAAAACGCGTCAATTTACTTGTGTTAAAAACTTTTTGTGGGCTCTCTAACAAAATCGTAGGTCTCGATTTTCCTCTCTTCAGCGAAATGGTTGGGAACCACTGTTGTTGAAGTAAAAAAAACGTTAACTGCCACAACCTCTTACTTTCTAGTCACAATGATCAAGCCGGGTTGTAGTAGTACAGCGATCTGAAAATGACTGAGTTATATTGAGTAGGTATATAGTATCACCTCCATAACTTTTGTAGCTGTGTGATCATGCTGTTTAGAAACCATTACGCTTACTAGCAGGGTTTACTAGATCACTGGCAAAATTCACTATGTTGTATGTTGTGTGCTGCCATCACTCCTCTGTCTGTATCAGGGCTCTTTACACAACGACTCGAGGGCTAAATCCGAACTGTGAAGCCATTTCACCCGCCCGCAATACATTTTGCCAATAAAGAAAAAATAATATATTTACGAAAAATGTGTTGTTTTGGTAGAATGTAACATATCCCAAAAACACATTACGCAAGATGTCCGACCTTCGAACTGTTGTGCAATAGCTTATGTTGTCTTCTCCAAAAAATTTTGTAGAGCCCTGGTCTGAATAAATTGGATAGACTGTCATAGACCGCGTCGACGAGGATGTTGCTGTTGGGAACTGCAGGATGAACCGTTTGCTTTTGCGGACGATTTGGTACTGCATGCGTGGATCTTCTCAACAGGGTCTTCAGTGTAATGGTACATGTACCATCACATGCGGAAATCCCCAGAGATTAATGCTATGCCGTATGCAAGGGAATCACCTAATAAAGAGATATGAAACACAAATACAAAGACAAGATACCTCAAAACTACATAAGGACGGCCGACCCAAGCAGTAATAGAGTGATCATGGCATGTGATCTCTATTGCTGCTTGTAACATCGTTGTAACGTCACCAGACCTTCCCGACCACAAAATCAGCACGCATTTGATCGGTTGTCTGCTGCGTACGACCAAGCAGGAACGAAAATCAGCACTGAAAAGATTGAGGTATTGTGTCTCTCAAGACGCCCAAAGCAGTGTATTCTGTGAATGGAATACACTGCAGCAGTGGGAGACGTTCAAGTACCTTGGGGTGGTATTCACGAGTGACGGAAGTAGGAACAAATAGATTGATACACAGATTGGTAAAGCTAACGCAGTTCTGCGTAAGCTTTATTGCTCCGTAGTGATGAGACGGGTGCTTTCAAAGACCGCAAAGCTTTCAGCTTTAAAAGCGGTCTTTGTTCTGATCCTCAACTGCGGTCATGAATCTTAGGTGACGACTGAAGGAATACTGTCAAAAGAACAGAAGGCAGAGATAGGATATTTGCGAAGAGTCCACGGTGTGATACTTCGTGACAAAGAGCACAGGTCTGAAATTCGTGAAACCCGAAATGTCAAGCCACTTCTCCGAATCGAGAAGTCCCAGCTATGTTAGTTCGGCCATGTATCAAGAATGTCCCAGGAAAGAATGGCGGACTAAGTCCTTCGGGCTACAGTCTACACCCACTGGAAAGCGGCCTAGGTGGCATAACTACAACTCCGACCTTGCTTGGTCCCGTCTTAGTGTGGAAACAACAGATCTATGTGAAATTGCTGTTAATTGTGAGGTATTTCGGGTCCTCCTAGGGTTGCTGGCTCCGCGACTCTCCTAGCGGGCACCAAAATGAGTGAATGAATGAGTATGTAGGCCTGCATTGAACCTTTCTGTTATGAAACTGTCTTCAGTTTGTTGGCCAGAAGTGCATGTCGTATTCAAATAAATAAACATATCTGGACGGAAACTTGCGTTTTTACGAAAATCAGTTAAAAATATCAGACACACTGTAGAAGGGAGAATGGTGTTGACACCCTAAAGCTCAACCACGACACCCTTTTAAAAGCCTTAAAAAATCACTGATCTATTTGATGTGTTTGTGTGCCACAATATAACAAGGACAGGGTAATTTTTATTCGCACCAAAGTACATTTATGCCTCAGAAACGTAAGATGTTTTTGGAGTGGCTTTTCCAAAAAATGACTCCTGCCAACTTGTTTACCGTGAGAGATTTTGCATCAGATAGAGAAACTGCATAATAAATACCCATATTCTCATGACCATAAACATGAAATTCACAGAAATAAACAATATCAAACTCATCGTGACACTAAAAATATTTGATTTTTCATAAAGCGGCAAAAATGGGTTAACCATTGTTTATTCACTTTTTGCATGAAATGAAAAGCCAAAAACGCGAAAAAAACAGCAAAGAAAAGATTTTCAAATTGGCAAAGATCTTTTCAGGCCCGATTTTTACATATAAAGAAACAAATGATTCTCAATACTTTAGTCAGGGATGTGATCAAAAGACAGCATATAATGGTATAATGATCACAAAACTTGTGCGCGACCGCGACGAGTGATGAAAAACAAAAGGGGAATGCCTCAGTGTTTGGTGAAAACTGTCTCATCAGCGGGCCAAAGAGTAAATACTTCAATGCTTGAGCGCTCTCAAACTGCAACTAGTAAATTTGCATAACTTGGTTTCGCTGACTTTGTAGTTAATTCAAACTCTTGCGTACACCTGTGGACAACACAGCGTTAAAACGCAATAAGAGAAAACATTTGTTATCTTATTCTGGCAAAGCTTTTTTTACGATTAGCTTCCCGATCAAACGACAAGTTTGGTTTCACCGACGCGGCATGAGATCGTAGTCTCACAGGAGTCAGAAAAAAAGAGTAAAAATCTTCGAGTTTCGTAACTTCCTTCGTTTTCCGCGTCATCTGTGAATTTTGATGCTGTATTTGCAAATATTGCTAGTTCAAAAGGATGTAGGCTATGCCCCACCTATAATGAACGCATTTTCATCATAATCTAACAACTATTTCCAAAAACCAACTGCATAACCAAAACTATTTAGCAATTTCTACCTGATTCGATGTGATTTACGCCCTTTCACAAGAAGTCTTCATTCTAGGTAAATAATTCCAAATAAGAATTCAGCACATCGCAGTCTTCCCAGCTTTTTCATCTAACAAGAGATGAACAGGTAAGTCTTTCAGGTTAGTTTGTTTTCCACTACGGTAATTTTGTAAGAATAATGAACAGTATGCATTTTTGTAATGAGCCCGGTGAATGACAAAACCTTTTCCCCCTGGAATACTATCGCGGGTCTGCCAGACCCGAGTCAAATGAGGTCATTCACTTGTAACTACGGAAGCGGAAGTCGGCGCGCTTTCAACTCTTCTGTAGCTTCATGTTTTTGTGTGACTTGTAAATAGGTGCGATTGCGGTCATCCACGCTCTTCCCGATTTTGCACAGGGGAGCGAGTTTGGGTCTGGCAGACCCGACGATAGTATTAGTGTGAGATGACTGGTCACGCTGACCCGACGTTATGGTAAGAGGTAGTTTTGCCTGTAAAAAGCTGAAACTCACTCAGTGCATGCTTCTACGGTCTTGTCAGCAGTATACAAAAAGAGAAGTTCTTCACGCCCGTCATTTTTTTTTGAGTAATTCATTTCAGGCATGTATGACACCTTCGCTATATCAGGCATATATGACACCTTCGACACCCTACTTCCTTTTCATCAAAAATCGTATTAATGACGGTACAAAGTAACTTTGTTAGTGCTCAAACTGCTCAGTGAGACTTATATTTTCAGTGTAGTTTTTGTGATAGACTGCAGTTGAAGGAAAAGGTATTTTTTTATTTTTGAAAATCGGGTCTGGCAGACCCTGCGAAAGTATTAACGTGACACAAATCCAAAGATAGTACTCCAGGGTTAAACGCAACCGCTTATCGCCCCTCTTGTTCAGTCAGAGCGACCGTTCTCGAACCCTGGTTTCTAAAAGTTATTTCAAGAGGATAAACAATAGAAACTGTAGATTTTTGCCAATGCGCCGAAGTACAAAAGTACAATAGATGTCATGCTTTTCCAGATTGTTGGCAAAACTGCAGCACTTTCAGCAACCAGAGNTAAATGCAAANAAGTCGTAACAACAATGTTTATATATTGCTTTTTCAACAATGACGCAGGTTTTCATTGGTTTTGNATTTGAAACTCAACAATAGGTGATTTAAGTGTTGAAATTTGAAGCAAAAGGCGGAATGCATCTGTAACTGCCAAATAGACATAAANCAACGGATGGCCAATGTGTTGACGAGAAAATGACGCCGCAGGTATTGATGAATGGTCCCTGCTGTAAAAGCGACCTAACAGTTGTTAACCCGGATCGTGGCAACAACAGCCGCCAAACTAGACTAACGTTTTCTCATAGACAAAGAACCATATATTAGCTGACGGTTAAAAAAGAAAATCAGAAACGTTTAAACCTGTAGTTTGTGTAACCTCGCTTTGTATAGTTCAATTTTGCATTGACTGCTCACAACTGGATTAATTCAGTTCAATGAGCGTTGAGTTTTTTCGTGAAAGTATTAGTAACTCTAGTGCGGGTCTCAAACACGTGTCCCCTGAGGACACTTTGTGCGGCCCGTGGTCCTTATCGGGAAATTTCAAATGAATTTAGTTTATTCAGTTTATTAACCGGTCTTCAAAAGTTCTAAGTCAGCGAATCAACTGTTTCCTTTTTAAACAAACGTAGAGAATGATTTGTCTAGACTTACGATACCTTTCTTAGCAAGTAAGATGTAAAAGCTGTTTCAAGTAAGGTTCAAGTACCGCCATCGTTGCAGCAGCGTCATAATGCGGCCCTCGGGTTACTTCATAAGTCCTCATTTGACTCTCCGAGCAATTTGAGTTTGAGACCCTGCTCTAGTGAGAATACAAATGCCAGTGGTTGCCTGACCTGTAATTCTGCTGAAGTGCCCAGCAACCATGACCTTCCTGAAAAAATAAACTGTTTTCACCTTAAAGCAATCTGAATTATTTGTAACTGCATCACAAATGCATGTATATAGGCTTGTAGATATATTTAGCCTTACATACGAAGCTCGCTGGCCTGTAAGCTTCAGCTGTAACGTTGATAATAACGTGAGCGGATACCAGAAACATATGGGAGGCCATGCCAGCCACATAAACGTAGGAAGCATGCAAAAGTTTTTTTTGATCAGTTGTATCTCCGAGTTTTTATGGGCATCACAAAATTTGCGAAGACAAGTTAAATGCATCAGCACTTTAAAAAAATATGAAAACTGACACTAATTTTGCTGCACAAAAATGTTGATGTTTTTCTGAATATGTTTGATTTTTTCTATTGCAATTATAACCATCTTGTTTTAATTTTTGAGTGGATGCTGCACAAGAATACACCTATGTCAAGAGAAAGTGATAGGCGTGGCAAAGAAAACTGGCGTCTTTGTTATCAGATTTGTTAGATCTTTTGAAACCCATGTAATAGAAAGACATGGCGTGAAGGAATGAATGTTAGTTCGTTGTTCAGCCTGCCGTGTTTCTAGACTCAAGAAACTCTGAGTGCTCGAGGCCAATAAAGACCTTTTAAATGCTAATCTTTCGTTTGGGTAGCTATATTAACTGTCAAAACGCATACAAAATCTGTTAATTTCCGGCAGGCGAGACTTGTTCTCTGAGTAATAATACCGGCGCTGAGCTATGACCATTGACACATTTGACACTAAAATCGTTAAAGATATTCAGGAACACACAATCTGGTATTAAACGACTGCGTATGTCTATCGAAGCTTGCATTGCATCTACAAGAATGAAAATTTTCATCGATATGANGTTACCCATTTGGTCTGGAAATTCGATGCCTTANTGCAAAACAATTCGTAAACGTTTGTCCAACAGTATACATCTTCACAAANCCTTCACAAAANTTTATTTTACAGCTGCTGCTTCGTGATACATCGCCACCAATGTGATCTCGATGCACCACTGTGGCTTCTCAAGGTAAAAATTACNAAATTTTTGTTGTTTCGTATTTGCATTATTAAGGATGATTTATCACAGTGGTTCCCAACCTTTTTTATGCTGTGGCCCACTTGTNGCTCTCAGCAGAACGTCGTGGCCCACCATCACAGTACAATAGAAAACGCTACCCTGTCTTCATTTAGACACAAATACGAGCAAACAAAATTTGTGCTTTGCGATAATACATCAAATTTTGTTCAATGTTAGCATCAGCAACCCAAAGCAGACCTCGAGATTAACTTCAGTGCGATTTTTGCTCTTGGGTGACGTTTTCGACAAGACTGTGAATTCTTGACTGCGTTGTGGAAAGAGTGCATCTGAGATTGTCTTCTGGCGTAAAGTTGAATCGGTTTCGATATTTTGCTTTCACGTGCAGAAGGGTAGAGAATACAGATTCACATAAATGTGTGCCGGGGAAGAGAAGTAACTATCGGAGAGCTTGTTTCAAAATATTTGGATAATCGTCAGACACCTTCAGCCAAAAATCACAAATTGTATTAGTTTTGAACACGTATTTGGCCCCAGACTTGTTCCGAAGGTCGATGAGTTCATCTTTCATGCAATCCGCAACATTCTCGACTGGAACAGCAAAACGATTTTTCACCAAATCCAAGTTTAATTTGATGATTTCAGGAAAGTACAGCACAAATTCCTTACGAAACCCTCCAAGGTGTTGAAGATCTTTCGATGCTACATCAACATTCACTTTATCACCAGCCGCAGTGGCAAGATGCTCGAACAAGCAAAATTTCCTACTTGAGCTTTTCGTTTCCAATTGTCAGGTTTTTTCACGAATGCGCTGAGGTGCTGAGGTATCAGTGAAATCGACGACTGTCCTTCCCCTGCTTTGTAGCTTCTGATTAACTTTATTGAGTTGTTGAAATAAGTCAGCAAGATATTCCAAGCGGGAAATAAAATGGTTATTATCGTGACTGGATACCAATTCGTTTTTTCCTTGATTGTCGAGAATTGATTTTAATTCTTATCCTGCTAAGTTGCAAACTGTTCGATGCGTGCATCTGATCTTACTCACTAAGTCTTAGCCTGATATGTTTGGCAATTTAAAACACACGGACTGATAGGAAGCTTGACAGAAAACCGGTTTAACGACATTGCGTCGTCAGCGATGTTTCAGGTTCACGAGGGGTGCTTCTCACCACCACTCAGTGCATTTAAACATACCAAAATGCGAAATGGCGCCATGGCCCACCTAAAAAATGCCTGTGTCCCACCGGTTGGGAACCACTGATTTATCACGTCCTCACGTCATTTACAAACTGTATCGTTACGCTCAAGACGCAGGATTACGCCTTCCGCCTGTTTGGTCATGGCCCAAACAACTTTGTTCCTAAAAGACAGTGGAGCTCCACCGGGAGATCCTTTGACGTTAAATGAGTGAAAGGTTCGCATATCAGAGGCTTGTATTCATTTTGCTGTTCTGTTATACGTCGATACTTGTTCCGGCGGTCCACATTGATGAAATGTTGAAGACATGGTTCTCAATGGCCAAATTCTCGTATATTTCGTGTAGCCTAAGATCAAAACGTGTGCAGATATGTCGAGCTTTTTCAGATTTTGCGAGAATAATAAAATGTGCGACCAATGACTATTTCCAGATAATTCACAATTTCCGATAGAGATTTTGTTTGGACTACAATGCACAAACCAAGGTACAATCCGAAACCGTATAAATTTTACTTTTTTTTAACTGTGCATGCATATCCAAGCACAATGTGAGAAAACGTTTGCAGCATTTGTGACTTCTAGTCAATGTTAGATCTGCAAACACATTTTGCCATTACGAAAACTTTTGCAATGGTGTTTGCAAAAACCTTTTGCAAAAACCATTTTGCAAACACCGCATTTGAAAAACGAGATGATTTATGATTTTTTCTGTTTTTGATTAGGGTAACGGTAAAGGCTTTAAATTAATCACGACATTGCCAGAAGTTTACAACCTGAAGGCGCTACCACTCGCATTCTTGTCAAACATTGAAATATAATTTAGGATTATACCAAAGCACCGGCTGTTTCCAGGAAAAGTGCTACAGCCAGGTTTTATTACATGAAGAGCAAACGCTCATTATTCAATTTGAACGAACTCACACAAGTGTTGACCCGACTTCGACTATTTTCACTTTTTTAGAACTGCTGCCGCAGCCTTGAACAAAGCATGCAGCGCGCTTGAAGTGCGTTTTCGCTCTCCCGGTACAGCGGCGGCATTCCGTCTCGACTGGTCACGTACGCCAAAGACATAAACTTAACGCCAATAATGTTGAGAGCAAAGTAGAAAGCACACTTAATCCTTTAGTCACAGTTTTTCTCACAAGGCACCGTCTGTCGCGATATTTAATACCGTTGGTGATTTAGCATT
>JGI24021J15306_10003597_pt1 | contig 17580 bp, 10 predicted proteins | sample Ectturendosymbi1_FD_15306 | JGI IMG/M metagenome (IMG submission 15306)
TGAATGAGGTGAGGTTCTCTTGAATCCAGGGCCGTCACAACGGGGGGGGGGAGGGGCAGTGGTGCCCGGCCCCCCGTTTGAAATCGGTGCCCCCCCATTTCACGTTTGGCCCCTCGGTTGCTACATACATACAATACTGTATTTTAAAAATGTGACTCACCCTTCTGGTTTTTGGCCCGCCCTGCTGCTAAATCCTGGCGACGGGCCTGCTTGAATCATGTGCAACGTGAAGACCTTGCCAATCACTATATCAGAGGCTTGAATTCCTATAGCTCATCAAAATTAAAGACAGGTTCCGGTTAGTTCTTGGTGAACGTGCGTTACTCTGCATTTGTTTTCGGAAACGTTCAATGTGATTTCTTTTCAAATCACTGACGGTTGGGCTATTGTTGCTGTCGAGCTCCGATTGTCATGCGGAAAGTAATTATCACATAAGACTCCAAGCGTTGCTCGACTTAGAGTAGCATCAAATTCAAATAGAGCAGCGTTTAACTCAAGAGATAAGTTTTTATACATTTGCGAAGTACGCGCGGGGGTGATTTAAGAGGTTGCCGGGGCAACGAGTGAAAGAACTATTTGAAATTCATTTATTGAAAATCCACCATTTTAGCTTTTCAGATGTGAACCGTGTAAAAACCGCTACCACTTGCATTAAATTGTATTTCACACGAGGGTCAATGTGCCCAGTGCGGTATTTTGATGAACAAGAAATATGACATAGGATTTCCTGCCAAATTTGATTTTGCCTGGTTTGAGAAAAAAGTTTCAAGAAATATTTTTAAGAACAGAAGCGCAGGAAGAGTATGAAAAGAAATCATATTTTTTGTGACAAAATACCAGTGACTTTTCATTTCAGAAGTTCTCAATAGAAATATTTTGTTTCTGTGTAAATTTAAAACATTTCGTTTCTTACCGTTTGATATTTCAACTACGCAATTCAGGAATAATTGATATGATGGTTGGTACGCGCTTTTGACGAGTTTAGTTTTCCTTTTTCGTCTTTTTCCAAATTGAACTTTTATACACACCATGAGAAATATAGCTTAGGATCAGTGCTTCATTGATATATGACAGCTTTTCCTATTCAAAAACATCTTATAAAAATGAAGCTTTTCTTTCCGAATGGAAACATGTCACGTGCCTGGGTTGGATATCGTACAACTTGCGATATCCATGACGCAAAAATAGTACATGTAATCACCCCAATTTTGGGTCGTACTAGTTACAGATTTGCTACATCCAGTGCGAGTGAAATTTCGCAAAAATAATTTATCTGGCCGCCAAGGTTTTCAACCCAAATCTTTTAAGTTACTTGCAATCGTCAAATGCAAATTCAAGCCAAAGCCGCCAGGCTGCAGCCGAGTTACCGTTCGGACATGCAAATCGCAGCTCTCCTCTTTCTTTCCAGTCTGGCTTCAGATGCTGGCAGTATTGTGGCTTGGTTGCACATTTGCTCTGCTCGCTGCATTCATCAAACAAATCTGCGCATTCTGGTCTGCGGGAAAAGAACAAGAAAAAAGTGTGGTTCTTAAATCAAAATATTGGTTTTGTCCCTGATTTTAGCACTGCAGTATATGAATTAAATTCAGTTTATCTTGAAACAGTATTCAAACGTTGTTGGCTACTAGTGCTTAATGGAAACAGCTTGCCGATTGTGAATTACAATGTAGCTGTCATAAAAAAATTCAATGGATTGCCAACAGAGACCAGCCGTAAACTACACGCTTCTAGCACACATTTGCACAAATAAGATTAAAATATGGAAAACTGCCCACATTTTTACCGTACTGATGATGACACCCAAACGTTTACGAAATGTCTTTTACTTCGTTTGTTTCGGCCATTATCTTTACCAATAAAGCATGAACAATATATCAACTCGTTTTCGCTTTGTCCATTTTAAGATAAATGCGCTACCAATTTGTGGCTGCAATTCACCAATCTACCATAGATCAGATGGAAATTACTTTAAAGCGGGGTTGGGCAAAGTTGTGCGGCCAGCAGGGCAGCCACACGTACATAGATAGGCCTACACATTTCCAGTCTGTGTTGAAGTAATTTTATCGATTAGATTAGAATTCTCGAGATTGTATTCCACACGTTTCATTCGAAACCGCATTTTTACTCAACCGGAAATGACTATTGTTACTTTCATTTTGTGCCAGCTAATGTAAAAAGATTTTTTGTTAAGGTTTTCAAAGCGATTATAGATATAATATATGTAACTTATGCGGCCTCGGCAGCAATAAAGTTTTCAATAAGGCCCTCTACTAAAGTGTCTCCAAACGGTGCTGGGGGTTGTGAGCACGCGCAGTCTCTCGCATACGAGTCAAAACGCACCTGCTGTTCGAGGCGCAGAACGACGAACGAATTTGCCATGACATGATTGATCTCCCCCGACGCCACATTTTGCTTTGCACCCAGGCTGCTGTATTCAATATATGCGCTTTTACCGGAATCAATACGTTTGTTGACATTTGTTACTGCCCTGCACTCATTAAGGAAGTTTGAATGATAATTGTATTCGACAGCAGCTACCGTTACATCCTTTGACACAGCGCCATGTGTGGCCTGTGTCTCTTGGAACAAACGCGCTTTAAATTTCTTGCTCTGTCGCTTACTGACGTTTTCGTCTCGAAGTGATTCGCCTAGATTTTGCCATTCCTAAGCCACATATCTCATGGCGTGTATGAAAGTTCCTAAGCCGCATTTCTGATAAGTAACAAACAAGTATTTCTGATAGTGATAACGTAACAATCCTACATCTGAGCTGTGGAATCACACCGTTTATTGTTTGCAGTTGGAGTATGAGAGAGCAGTTGCCGAATGCCGTGCACTATTTAGTGTTTACTGTTGACAGTGTTATCAGGTTTGCTGTTGTACCTCGTGTGCTTGGTTTTATTGTAAATAAATGCCATTGCGCGCTTGGATACCGATAGTGAAGTCATGTTTCTTTAATTTAGCCTGGCTGTTAGAATTCTTTGTTTCTGACATGTGTCAGAAACCGTACTCGACGATTAATCGAAGGCTGTTGGATTTGCGACAACAACTATTTGTGTTGATTGCCTTCCTGTTTCCGTAAGAAACGTCTCTGGGAAATAGCAAATTGTAGAACTGTCGATGCAAGGGACTTGTTAGGTGTCAGAACAGGCGAAAAGTTGTCAAGAGCGCGTTGAAAAATTCTGCGAGTGCTGTGGTTCCCAACAATACGAGATATTGGGGCTGATCCGACAACAGATGCTAGTGGCATCGTTAGTTACGAACCAAAGAAAATAAGAGATGTTATTTTTCTCTGCAAGCCAACCTCATGTCACATGCAGCTGCTGAAGAAGGCCTTAATTTATTGTTTCCGCCACGTGGGCATTCAATGGTTCGTTCGCTCGTTTCATGTTTTTCGCTGCAGTCGTCTTCGTCCAAATGCAGGTGGTCACGTGACGAAACAAGGCAATCCGTGTGACCATCGCAAACACGTGACAGGGAAAGGTAATGGATATCGTAATCAGACGATTGATGCCTGCATCGGAACGAGCCTGAGAGAAGAAAGCAGAATTGTAATTGCCTTTACGTCCCAACTTTGTTTTGAAAATTGTCACACTTTCCTGAAAGCAATTCCTGTAATTCTAATAAAAATCATACAAGCAAACATGGGGGTCGGAAAGATTTTTTCCAAGAGGGGATGCAACGGTGGATTTTTCCAGAGGCAGACAAAAAGTTTTTTCCAGAGGGGCAGCCAAAAGTGGTGAGCTTTCGTTTTACCCGCTCGAAACTAAGAAAGCAGCCTTTTTTGCCAAAATTTCAACAGGAAAATGTTAAATTTCAAAATCCAAGGGGGGATTCCCCTGCGCGCCCCTTCCGACGCCCGTGCAAGAAAAGAGCGTAGAAGAAGATTTTTTGTCATCCTGACACTGACGCTGTCAAACAAACAATAATAAGAATTTATATTCGAAAAATTGTACTTAAACACTCAATCAAAGATAGTGTGCACTTTCCACGATGGGTGTAAGCAAGGAATCGATCAGCAAATTTTTAACAGGAAATCGATTTCACGTAAAATTACGCATCCTCAGTCCTCAGTCAATCAAAGACAGTTGCTGCCCTCGCCCGGCTCCACTTAAGCATCACCTTTAGAACAGTTGCTTCCATGAGAAAACGGATTGCAGACCTCGTCGCAGATCGAAGGCCTTGGACTTTTCGTCCCATCACACAAGCATTCGTCTGTCAAATCGGGACAGTCTAGCACGCCGTCGCACACCTGACGTCCTGATATCAGCATACTTTTGTCAAAGCACTGGAAGCATCTGAAGTGAACACTATTTGATAAACGATTTGCGCCGATGGTGGTACATATGGTGCATTGCAGGCTGGACATAATATCAGCAGTGGCGCAACTAGAGGTTTGAGCCTTGGGAAGCTGAGCTGAAGGAGGCTCACTGGCCACCGCAGGGGCCCACAAGCCAACACTCAGAAAAATATTTAGAAATGATAGTGAATCTGGATGTGGATGTCTGTACTAAAAACCGAAATCACCGGAAAACACTCTGTAAAACGTCCAAAAAAAAAACAAAAAAGCAAAAACCTACCGAAAACCAAAAGAATACTAAATACCGAAATATAAGCTAAAAGGAGATACGGTGTTTACATTTAGCTCTCCAGGGGGCGGGCAGTTTACACTCCTTCCCCCATCCTCTAGTTACGCCACTGAATGTCAGCCGAACAAAATCTTGTAGGCAAGATCGAAAAGGAAGGTCTTCAAGGCTGCAAACAGCAGCTACCACACCGCAATATTGAACAGACTCATGCATTTTTTTACACAAGGAAAACTGGAAAAGCACGCTTTGCGGTCGTTCTTGCCTCTCCCTTCCGTCAGCTCGGCATTCGTCCAACGCTTCGGTGCAATCCACCACCCCGTCGTCGATCATAAACTGAGGCAGGACGCACGACTCTGCCACCGTCACGCTCGAATTCATTCTGCATTTGAACCCAAATCCGCTCGCGCGCTCGTCCGTGCCGTCGTCGCAGTGAGCTTTTCCGTCGCAGAAATTTCGTCTCAATAGACACTTCCTCGGTGGCTTGTCTATGGAAGCGAAAATTTCGACAAAAGACAAACTTGCGTGAGAAAAGCCTACCAGCTTGGTTGAACGGAAGTTTTTTTTACAAGTTATCTTCCCAAAAGAGACTGCAAGTCATTTTGATAAGCTCCGTATTTTCATTCCAGATTCACAAACCTCGCACGATTTTGGCATTTTTTGCAAATTTTAAAGAATTTTAACTATGCTTGACTTAACCTTCTCCGAGTCGCAGTAATGTAGTTTGGTCCAAGCTTGTTTCGCCTGTTGAGTTGAGAAATCTCCCACGGTTTTCCAAAACTCCCGGACACGTCACCGAATCGTCACATCCGCATTCGTCACTTGCGTCGTCGCAGTCGCCGATTCCGTTGCATCGCAGCGCGGTGGGCACGCAGGTCATGACGTCACGCCTGATGACGTGACCTGGCTTCAGTAGTTCTTTGGCATCGTGACATTGAAACACCGTTGCACAACTTCTCGCTTCCTCGTCACTGCAGTCCGGAGCCCAGAACTTTCTGAAGGAATGTTTCAAAAGAAGCAATAAGTGAGCAAATATTTAGCAACAGTTTCGCTTAGGAAACCCCCAACCAAGGGGGGCAACCGGACAATTTCCTTTCCCGAAATTTTCAGAAACATGTTTAGTTGTTAGGTGCAAAAACAAGTTATAATCAGTTTGCTCCGCCCCGAAAATAGCAGCTGGTTGCGGCCCTGTCAAGGATTGATTAGATCTAGAATATGCATGCCACGTTTATCGAAACAAAAATGAAGTGGGTTCAGTGGGAAACAACGACAGAACTGGCGAAGTATTGCATTATTCAAACTTTTGATACGTAAAGATTGTACACAATTGACGATTGTCGTGCAAACCTCAGCACCAGATTCCCGACAAAAAGTTGCACTTAACAAACGCTTTTTAAAAATGGTCAACAGTTAGGTGCGTGTTGGTGAAAGTCGGACAAACAACAAAACGAACTACAGTGTAAAACTTCCGTGGAAAGAAGATTTTCCCCGTTTGTCTCTTGAAGGCTGGTAAGTGCTTGTAAAATCAAATGCGTGCCCGTACACAGTCGTACCAGTGATTTTTAGAAACAATCGAAGATGGGTTTCTTTGAACTTTTCTTTTATGCGGCTTGATAAACGTTTGGGTTTCCACCAACCTTTCGGAATCGACCTCTCTGGGGATCTCAAAGTTTCCGCAATTTAACGTTCCGTCGCACACAGAAGAAGGTGGAATGCACAACTTGCTGCCATTACAGCGAAATGCAGCAGCAAGTCCAGCGTTGTCATGACAATCGCATTCGTCGCTTCCGTCTGGGCAGTCGAAGTTCCCGTCACAGCGCATTGATTGATGAATGCATTTCCTGCCGAAACTGTAAAATACTGATATTTGAAAGAAAACGCCGATCTGGCATTGTGTGTTTGTCTCCAACACACTAACCAAACATTGTTCTTTACTCACATGAGAATATAGACATCGACTTCAGTGTTTTTCTGCAGAATTAGTATAAACAATATTTTCACTGGAATGCAGCCATTAATCACGAGTGAAACGAAAGGACTCATGACCTTTTGCAGAGCTCATGTCTTATTTTCTAAATAAACTTGATGAACGAGTTTCGGTTTCACTTCTGTTTCATATGATATTGATGGATATGCCTTAGAAGGCATTGATTGCATTTTTAGATGTTTGTATATGGAGTACATGGCCGCCGACGATCCCCCGAACAACGAATCACAGCATCACAGCAGGCGGATGATCTACAGACAAGGGTGTACCGAGGTTAGATGGCGTCCGGGGAAAGAAACAAGTTGGGCGCCCCCATATTCGAACCAAAAGTTTTTGGGAGCAAATGTACCGTACAGATGAAAGTACTTGCGATGTTGTTGGGATTTTTCGCCCTCCCAGTGATTCGACGCAAAGGGGCATTGTGCCCCCTTGCTCCCCTTCGCTACGACCCTGTCTACCGAACATGCAGCGTTGGAGTCCAGCATTGCTGTGGGCCTTGTAGGGCTTCCAGCAGCAGCAAAACGGCACGATTTGGGTGAAATCAGTTGACAAAATTTGTAAAGGGATTATGGATGATTCGCAAAGCCTTAAAATGTGACTGATAATTTCGAAGTTTGACAAAAATGTAAATTCGTGCACATTTTTACCCAAAATTTTCGCAAACGAACGTGTGCGTACAGTTGCACTCGTCGCTGGACGTCTGGTCGAAACAGTCGTCTTTCCCGTCGCAAACTTTTGAAATGGCAATTTGTTTGCCGTTGCCATGGCAATGGAACCATTCGCAGTCATGACGTTCATCAAAACCATCATCGCAGTCCCGCATTCCATCGCACAGCTTTGATGGTGGAAGACAAAAGGAACCGCTGCTAGCAAATATGGCAAAGTAACTGTCATGTCAGCAAGAATCGATTCAAAAACATTTCCAAGAAACATTGCAATGCAAAGTAGGTTTTATGAAACATGTCGTACGCTGACAAGGGTGGTATGTCAATTGCCATATTTTGTAGTGGCACATTCTATCTGAAAAACCATTTGATCTGTTTATATTAAAAGACTGGCGAAACATCAGCAAACACGTTTTTCAAGCCCTGGTGTTTTGGTGAGGCTTGCGCTCTGGACAGGAGTCTCAACAATCACATTAGATGCTGACAGAGCGTGTAATTTCATGTATTTTCCATTTGAACGAGAAGTTGAATTTGCATTTACGATACTCTCATCAATATGGCAACCAAAAGTCAATGAAGTCAAAAATTTTCTGACATTTCTAGAGTTTATGAAATGTCCACAAACCAAATTTCACGCTCATACCATGGGGGAATCCCAAGTTATTAGGTCAAAAAAAGTGAAAATTTATCATTAGGTCAAACTTTTTTGCAGCACAGTTTTTTCTCTTAAATATCGACATTTTATTGAAACTACAACTGATATTGATATGCTTTTACAAGTTTATTTTCAATTATGTAATAACAGTGGGTTTATTGCGATTTCTGACATAATAATCTTGTTTTGCCCACTACTGGACGATTGAATATTATGTAGGATAAGCATGGCAGGAGAGAAATGTGGTCTTACGGTACTTGTTTTGGCAAATGCTCAATCCATTATGCATGTAGTATTTCAGCTTCATGATGTTCTCAGGTTTGACTCTGCTGTGGTTATTAATGTACTTATCAATATATCATTCCCGAAGTTAAACAACCAAATATTTTTAATTTCGATGCTTAGAGTGCATGAATACACTTCTGGATTAACCTCAACACCTAAGGCTGAATTATTTTGTAGTTGCAAATGCAGAAAATTTATAGGTCAAAATAAAGTCAAAATTTGTGCATTATAAAGTCAAATTTTTAAGTTTTTAGGTCAAAAAATTGGTTGCCCTACTCATCACCCGTCGTCCCTTACCGAAGTGCTTGAACATGACGTTACTGGCTAATATACGTTTATTTGTTCGTGATGTAGTAGCTCAGCTTTACGAATCAATATTATGCTTGCGTACTATTACACCAAATGTTCATAAATGTAACTCTGCAAGGTTTCATACACAATACGTTATTACATAAACATCCAAGCAATTAGTTGAACTGCGACGTATCGGGACATACAATGATACAACAGACACAAGTTCGGCCCTTCAGTAAGGGGAGCACACGCCCGCGAACGGTGGGGGCCATTATCGAGCAGGCATTAAAGCACAGCCAAATGCATTAGAGTTTTATCTTGTGAAATTACGCAAACGGTCCCTGCGGTTATTTAATTGCCAGCTGCATGCAAGCCTGGAGATACATTTTAGCAAAACGTGCATCATAGCAGCTCTACTATTAAGCAGTAGGGCAAACTGCCACACTTTGCGTTTCGCCGAGAAAAATCCATGTTTCCTGCTGTTTTTGGAAGTTTAAGTAGGACTTTTTCTTCGCATTTAATAGACAGGAAACTATTGTACCGTGGATAAAAGCAAATGCTTTACTGTCGTAAAGATTTATGAATAAGACGATATACACATGATAACGGCATCGGTGTACTGGTTGCGTGTTTTTATAGAGAACGTTCTTCGCCTAATGCGTTTAGTTTTTTCTTTTATCGCATTCCCTCTGTGACGTGTGTTTTTTCAAGTATATTGCATACCTACACAATCATATTACTCATAACACTTTAACCGGACCTGGCGCTTTGTGAAGAGTTGCACTTGATTGAACCCGGGCATCCACACTCATCGGTACCGTCGGGACATTGACTGATGTTGTCACATCTGACTCCGAGACAGCTGGCATTGGTCAGGCTGCAGTTGGCCTGCGTTGGTAGTCGCTTTAAAATGTTCAGCATGACTTGCGTTTTGCATTGAAAGTTTAGGAAACGATTGGAAACGGCAGATGTGACAGAATTTGATGATTTGCGTTGCGGTAAACAGTTCATAAGCTGTGCTAAATGCGGTCGGTTTGCGGAAGCCATTTCTTAAGCTCTTTCTATCCGCACTACAATTGTAATGAACGGCTCGACGATTTTCCGGCGAACAGGTATTCCCTGACAAGGAACAATTGCTTCAATCCCAAACAAATCAGTGTTTTCGGTAAAGAGCAAGTGAAGAATAAATGTTTGGCGATGGGATGCAAATGAGACCCTGGCGCTGTTTTCCTAATGATTGAAACCTTGAACTGAAATCAAGGCACGCGGTCATATGCTTCCGCACCAAATCTACTTCTGAATTTAGTAGCAACTGTGTCCGATCAAGCATTTTCTTTCGGCTGACTTCAAGTCCACTGAGACCAACATACCGTCTAGAACAGGGGTCACCAATCTTTTTGAAACTGCGAGCTACTATCTTGTGTACCGATTAATGCGATGGGCTACTAGTTTGATATACACTTCTGAAATAAAAATTTTGCTCAATTAACTTCAACTATTTTAGTAATGATATTTGTTTATGTGAAGACATTGATCATGCTAATGTTATTTTCAGAACAGGTCTGCGGGCGAACTGCTTGGTCCTTGCGGGCGACCTGGTGCCCGCGGGCAACACGTTGGTGACCCCTGGTCTAGAATAAATTTTATCATGGAAAACCGCCCTTTTTTTACTGTTAATCCTTCTGATGAAGCGTATGTCAAACAACAAGCTTTAATTTTCTTTTAAGAAAAAATTGCTGTATTGGAATGAAGAGCTGCACTGCTAAAGTGTCAGCAACTGCACTTTGATTGTGTGTCAGTTTGTAATTTCATTGAATGAATTTGCTTTTCTGCGTCGCTAATGCGACGTTTAATTTGAAAAAAATCGCGGTTTATGTCTTTATGTGATGAAATCTTTCACCTGAAAAGAACACGCAAACGCTGACATTTTTGGGGTTTATTGAAATGGATATTTAACGCACTTTGACAAGTAAATGTATATCAGCCATGATGAGCCTTGAGATCGAAAATGTTTTTTAAATGTAAATTTTAAGCAAAAACAAATTATCAAAAAAGAAAAGAGCAGCAAAAACAACAACGGATGCAAAGAAACCATTTTACATGTTTCGCGCGCGCAAACCTCGTCTGTCCCGTCATAGCAATCCTTTGTGCCGTCACAAACTTTTTGTATCGAAATGCAGATTTCTTTGATTTCATTCTTGTCGGGAATCACTGTTTCGGATGACAAATTGTTTGTACCGAAAATCAAGGTAGCATTGATTTTGGCAGATTGATTGCTTTTTTCGGTGATTGCCCTTCGTACCCTCGCACCTCCGAGATCGCCGTAATGGCTTGGCTTATAAAATCTCCCGGAGGCATCAACGGATGTATTTTTCTTCTCAGGTAGAGCACCGTTTTCTGCAGTGTAACTACCGTTTGAAGTGTTCTGCCCAATGTCACGGTCGTAACTGTTTTTTCCAGGGTTGCTATATTCGCCATAAACATCATAGGGACCATACGGGTCATAGTAGTCGTACATGGGTTCTGCCTGGAAAACAAAGTGTATTGCAAACGTGTTGTGTTTCAACATAAAGAGGTTGCACTGATGTTCAGTGCACAACACCGTCGAAACATTGCTTCAGTAGTGGACTGTTATACGTGACGTGTAGTATAGGAAAAAGCCGGACATGCACATTACGTTTACAAACTGGAACATGCAAAGCGTAGGAACGGTTTTCAATCGAGTTCCTCAGTCCACTCTCACGCAACAAGATTTACGACAAATACAGATTGCTTCGGGCCTAGTGTTAGTAAAGCGGCAGTGTTGTAGGCAAAGTTATTAGATGACAGCAAAATAATCTTTTTGTGTCGTCTTGTGGTAAAACTTATAAAAGCTATTTCCTTTATTAAGATAAAAAATTTATGTGCCTGCAGTGTTGGATGGCAAATATTGTGACTTGCAGACAGAAGCTCTGGGAGGAAATCCGGCCAAGGATGAAATAATTTTTCAGGCCTGCTGCATTGTTAGGTCCTAAATAGGTATTATCGCAATGCCCTTAGAATTTGACCAATCTTGAAAATTTTTAAGTTCTGTGAAACATAAAGATTAGCTCTGTAGATAAAATCAAAAACTTTTCAGAGTGAACAGATTGACATCTTAGCTCCTCAAAAAAATAGTTATCAAAAATCGACAAAATAGCTCCACGTAAGTGAAGTAAATGATACCTAATAGGACAGGTCATTAGCGCAAATTAGTAGAAAAGCACAATGGAAGCTTTGATTGGTGTTTATCTTTATGTCTTTGCAGGTATACCGGTAAATTTCAATTTTTCAACTTTCTGAAGAGAGTCACACGTACAAATTTTTGCATGTACAGCAGTTCAAGTGGTAAGAACAATATATATAGGAGCTTGACCTGCCTATATTCTTGTCAGCTATACCTAGATTATATCAAAACGCCAACCTGCAATCGGACACAATCAAGACGTTCGTTTCGTATAAGGCCGAGCGCAACTGGAACAAAGTCTATAGAGAATTGCTCATCGTAGGTAACTGTTTAAAGTTGCAAAAAACGATAAATTTCTAGGCCTGAATGTAAGAGGCTGAGAAAAGAGTGGTGTGCTCCTAAACTCGATGCAAGGTATATGCTTAATTTAAGACGCTGAAGACGGTGATCTCCTAAAATCGATGCACGTTACTATGTGGTGGTCCTACCTTATAGAACCGCATACCTAACGCCACGCAATCGACAGTCATTCAAGTGATCGCAAAACAAAAATCCCTTCGCATACAAGAAGTTTTGGTGAAGAAGATGTAGTTAAACATTAACCGAACAGAACCTAAGGAGGATGGTATGAGCTAATGGTAGGGGAAGATACCATTACCAGTAGACATTCGTGAAGGTCAACCCTGATTGAAAACCCAAAATACTTCCGAAAAAACGTAAAAGAAAAAATGCGCCAGAGTGTACCTAAATTCACATGAGTTTAGAGGCATAACTTAACAAAATGCTCACAAGCTAGAGGCCTATTCGAGGAGACTTTTTATGGCCCGGCCCAGATCTACCCGCCATGATCCCAACACAGCCAACTTCATGGTGTTCCCAGTTTGAAATCTTTACGCTCCATCCAACCCAATCCGTACCACAAAGTTTGTCTTTCAGGGCAGTTGCATGTAAGCTTGCCTTGTATGCAATGACTTGCAAAGAAATGTAACATGAGATATCTTCCGGTGTACCATTTGAAAAGCACTGGTAAAGTCATTTATGGGAATACAGTTTTATAACCAGGCACAACACCGTCCGTGGCGTTCTCGGATGGGTCCGGGGTGAGGCCTGGAATTCAAAAATATGGTTCCGTCTGACCCGAAAACCACCTATTATGTGCGTCAGTTTAAAGATATGGGTCTAAATTTGACGAGGAGTTTCGAAAAATATCGAACATTTTAAATAAGAAAGCTTTGCTGTATACTATAGTCTAATGTTATTTGGTGCTCAAGGACTCAAGAAATTTCAAAGACAGCAGTACTGCATATTTAATGCTCGAATGTGAGTTTGCAGTTCAAAGTGCGCTGCTCCGTTGCTGTTCTTCCTTCGTCACAAACATGGTCGACGCGTCATCCTTAAAAACCGACAGTCACGTGATCTTGTACTAGCAGGGTTGCGATCGGAAAGCCAGAGCGGCATGTGCGCAAAGCTTCACACCGTGGCAGCAAGCCACAATAGAGATCATGCACCGCAATCACTCTGTTATTGCTCGTTCGCGCCACACATATATGGGTGTTGTTCTTCGCACACATCCCGTTCGTGGTGAATCGCACATTCAATGCAACGCCAACGGAGAGGTTGCAACAGCAGCAATACATGTAATTGAGCAGAATGCTTCTGGATGCTTTTCTCAGGCAAATATTTTAACTGTAGACTTCAAGGTGTCACATTTGAGGCCAAAATGTTATTCCAGCGTGAACACTGCATCTGAACGGTCACGGTCGCTACCGTAAACCTGAGGCTTAAGTAAGGCAACTTCCACGCGCGCAGGCGCAGGCTCAAACGCACGCAGGCGTGTTGCTTGGACCTGTTCACGTCTGAATTTGTGTCCTTACAATTGGTCCACGTAACAATTTGGACACAAGCCCTAGGCTTTGAAACAAAGGAAAATGCGAAAGTCTTCAATGGTGGAACTTGTTAATATGCTTAAAATATGTAAAGCATGTTGTCACCAATGCGATGCATCTGCAAAGGTGTATCTTGTATTTGCGGAAAATGTCACACAGAGCGAAATCTCTTCCACTGACTAGGTACCCTTATTTCACTTCAGAAAATGTATCACGGCTGTATTTCCCCAAGGTATAAGGTAGAGTTGTGATGGATTGTAGCAGGTTAAGAAAAGTGATCGTTCTTGCCAACATGGATCGAAGCTGGATTTTTCGCCCAGATTTTTAAATGCATGCAGGCAAAATCGTCTCTCAGAAATTTGAGAAATTAAAGACATGGATGCTACTACTTATCTTGGATGTCATCTACACTAGCAATGCAAAGAGGAAAAGTGTGAACGAGTATTTTTATTGTTTATGTTTTTGTTTTTTAAAATAAATTGTTTAGAAAATCTAGAAAATTTTTATTTGCAAACAAAGATGTTTGCTCTTTTTTTGCAAGAGAAGGGAATATTTCTATTGTGCAGGAAGGTGATTTTGCACCTTGAAACTCGTGGGATGACTCAAGAGACAGTAGAAGGATTGAGAAAGAATTTATAAAATCATTGTAACTCTAGTAAGTTCAACAAGGAAATTTCCAAATGCAGCACAAGTGCTGAAGTTTACATTTTCTTTCTTTGTTGTTGTGGGAGTCAAAGATAGAATCTTAGTGAAAACCTCATCGAAAAGCTTCTTATCCAAGTTGAAAGAGATATTACTGCAGTTGAACCTTCTTACCTGCACAAAATTGTGATCCTGATAAAAACCGAAAAATGAGCGGCTGATGCCGCGAGTAGCATGCCACTAATAAAAAAATGTTATGAAACTCGAAAAATTTTGCTGAAACCACGTAATTAAATGCAGCTTTTCACCAAATTAAAGGAAAGTTTTTTTGAATCACAAGCTGTTTTTATGAATGCAGATATTTTGTCTATATCCTTTCAGGTAGCACAACAAATAGCTCTCTTTAACGTCGTTATCCAGTCAATGCCACGAGTACCCAGACATGTTCCAGTGAAGCGGTCCTCAATTAACTGACAAGCATCAGTTTCACTTAATACTGTAAATGAACCAGAATGCACGAAAATTGGGAACAACGTTCTATTAGCTTACCAACTCGGCGGCCAGGGGATCAGCAGGACATCGAAATTCGTCCTTTCCGCACTCACCTGTTAAGAAAAAACAAGCTTTACCTGTGGACATAAACTGTCAGAGTGGTGACGCTCACTTGAAGGCACGAGAAGGGATTTTAAGGGGAGAGAACTTGTTCTGCCAGATTTTATCAAATTTTGCTTCACTCGCACGGTCAAAAGTTTACAAGTTTGTCTAAACACTGCTGATTGTAATACTTTGTTTCAGAAATTCTTTTGCACCTGGACGCAAATTTGGCTGATGCGTCTGAAATCGCGCAAAGATTTATACATGCACGTTTGTGCGAAAAGAGCTATTGCTGCAAGTGGTGTGAAAATCATTTTTGTGATTAGGGTGGTGCGGATTGCAAAAGATTTGATGCAAGTTCTTTAGCTTAACGCAATTAGTTGAATGTAACATCGGCGGATTGAAAAGCAAATTAGATACAGGTGCTTTAGCGTAACGCAATTAGTTGAATGTAGCATCAGCGGATTGAAAAGCAAATTAGATACAGGTGCATTAGCGTAACGCAATTAGTTGAATGTAAAATCAGTGGATTGAAAAGCTTCCTAGATGCAGGTGCTTTAGTGTAACGCGATTAGTTGCATGTAAAATCAGCGAATTGAAATGTTCATGCGATTCTATTTAGCAGAGTTTGTCCAGATAGACCATTTGGAGAACTCTCCTAAGTTAAACAGATGAACATTCGTCTATTAAAATAGTTTTGACGGCTTGTATTTTTGCTTTGGACCTACATCGGCCCTAGCAATGTTAGCCACGTACTTTGAACCTACGCTGGTGACCAAGCGCAATAACTAGTTGTGAAAGTTTTGAGTTGTTTTATTTTTCTCGGTTTGTGTTATAAAAAATGAAAATATTTCTATAGCGATTCCACAATCCGTTTATTCGGCCATATTTTCTTTTACAGCGATGCTTTGTTCATGTTATAAAAATACTTGTGCGAAAAATGTTTGGAATCCTACATTCCAGCGTCAGCGACTTTCTATTATTTTGACACTGCGCACAAAATAGTAGATTGCTACTAAAAAGTTATTGGATCCAACGAGCCTTCGCAAAATCAGTCACAGTTTTCCACTGAACAAATGTTGACTTTGGTTTTGAGAGAGGCGGAAATTTGTCGCTGCCTTTTGATTTGATCATGATCTGTAGGCGACTGTTTTACTGATTTAACAAGCGCGATGGGATCAGCCGAAACAACTTTACGAAATCTCCTACAAGTTTGTAGCAGCTTTGAAACAACGATTGGACAGGAGGTTGTACCGGTTGGGACAATGTTTTGCCTTCACAGATTGTAAAGACGCAAGTATCACCAGCGCGAGGATTTGGCACAAACCTCTGCCCACACGTTAAACCTCAGCAGGCGCGCTTGTTCAGCTTGCATGAATAAGGGTGAGACATTCTGCATCTCATGTTTCAAGCAATGGATTTACCAAAGTGTTGATTCCACTGAATTTCCAGCAAACAATCTGTTTCGTTTGCTCTTTTTATAATTTAAACATCATTATTGAGACCTTGGGTCTTCCAGCTGCACACTTGGAACAACAAATTGCATCATCAATTGTTGCTTACACATTATAAATAATTAAACACAACACCGATTCTCGAGGATAGTATGTCAAAGTTTCGTCATAAAAATAAACCTATTAATTGAAAATCCATTTAGTCCTAGGGTGTTTACATTGAAATCGATCTGACTACGGAAACAAATTGAAAAAAGTTTCATGCTTACGCTTGTTCGACTAATGATTGGTATTGTGCAGATATACTCGCCCACTCACAGTATAAGAAACATTATTGTTTTTTTTCTGCTGATATTATTTCGTTAAAATTGACATTTTCAATAATTAAAAATTAAAAAGTGTATCGGAATTTGTCACTTTTCAGACCGGAATTTGTCACTTGCCACTTTTCATTTGTCTCTCGCTATATTACTCGAACGAGTTTCAAAACATGAACACATCGACCCTTTTGAATGAACTCCTTATGAGGTAAGACCGCTGAATATGTTGAACTCATTTACTGCGCATCCTGGGAAAGGACGTTCCAACAAGGCAACCATTGCCAAAAAAAACTTGGCAATCTCTGCATTGTATGTAAATACATGTGATTACTCGAGCTTGTCATAGCAAGTGATGCAAGTTAGATCAAAGCCAGTTAATTTGTACAAGAGGGCAGAATACTAAGAAACACTTTTTTCCTTCGTGGTTATGCTACGACTGATAGCATGCAGTGCTTTGACTTACAAACGGGTATACATGAAAGGTCACGAACAGCAGACAAAATAAATTTATTTAATTTCCGGACAGCTTCTGGAAATTCCCGTAGGATTGACTGGGTTTGTTGACGTGTATGCGGTTTGAAAAGCTTCATTCATCTTCTCCATATAATGTTCAAGACTATTTTAGGGATCTTTAAACGTTCTTGCAACGTTCTGCTGCAACGCGAGTCAAGACTGTAAGAAACTGGATGTGAGAAGTACGTAAGAAACATGCTGTGCATTGGAGCTACAACAAGAATAAAAGGTTTGCAGTGGCCACGGCAAACAGCCGGCAGACGGATCGAAAGTCCTTAGCTTTAAAGTTGTTTATTAAAACATGCAGCAGCGATTTGTTGGTAATAAATCAAGAGTGACTTTGCCAGGGTGTTTTTCCACTAGCAGTTCATTACCACTAACCTGGTTCTGCCTGCAAATATGTCATTTAAGTCAATTCCCAAAAATTTTAATTTATTTGTTTATGAGCAGACACGAAGTCCATAGTATGAACACACACACTCTGCAGAACGCAG
>JGI24021J15306_10003600_pt1 | contig 17575 bp, 10 predicted proteins | sample Ectturendosymbi1_FD_15306 | JGI IMG/M metagenome (IMG submission 15306)
ACCCTAGACAATTTTTCGCCCCCCCCTGGAAAAATGTGTTGAGCATAGTTGAAAACTATTGGATATAGTTTAAAAATTTGGGCCTCTCTCAGAAGACTCTTCGCCACCCCTGGTGTACCAAGCTGGTTACGGGCCTGTTTTTGAGCGATAAAGTATATAACTAAATGATTTCAAGCAAAGCTGTTAACTCCAACGCATAAATTTTGAATCTGTTTATTTTCAAATCTAGAGATACTTTTTGTGAACCTAGTGATTTTTGCAAAAAAGCCTGTGGCAGCACTGTTTCGTCTAAATAAATAGACGTTTATTGTCTACGGACGAAGGTAAGGAATAACACTATGCACGCGTAATTGGAAGGAGCCCAGCCCAGCAGGTAGACTAAGTTTGCAGGTCACGATGAAGGCTGCAAGCATTCATGTCGTGCAAGTCTCAAACAGAGCCGGTTTTAAGCGTTTTGACAAATTTCATCTAAACAGGTCCCGCACCATGAGGTGGCCCCGCTGAAGTGACGACCGAGTTATTCTAAGACTAAGAGAAGTAAACAACCAGTGAAAGGGGAAGTGAAAAATGAAATATTCTTGAATTTATTATTGCATTCTACTATATGCAGCATTTGCAGGCTACTTTGTTGTAGTAAAAGACGGGATATTATACGAAATGTAAACATACATAAATGTTTACACCTGTAAAGTAGGTTTCCTTCCATCACTTAAGATATTTTGTGGTTTTTGTTGAATCAATGAAACTTTTTGTGTGTGCTTTTTGTTTGATCCCCTNTGATAAGTAAACAAGAATGAGTAAACAGAATGAGTATACNATCTAAGTGTAGCATGAGTGAACCAGAGTGAAATCCCTAGAATGACAAAACAAGCTAAATAGTGTGGCTTACCGCAGACTGAAGGCCAACTGGGAAGAAACTTTAACGAAATAATACCTGACCCATCGATGCACATATAAAAAAGGCAGAAAAGATCGGAAGAGCAAATAATCAGAAAGGTGGTGAACAAGCAAAAAAAGCAAGACCCATAATCGAGAATGAAAAACAAGACCCATTTCAGTGTGTGTTTGATTTTGATATTCACAATCTTTTNATATTCCTTATATATTTACTAAACGCGGAATTGATTTTCTTTCATTTTGAATTGTTGTAAGGAAATTTANGGCGCAGAAAGGGTGGCAGTTTGTGGTTGGCNCCGGGGGANACCGTAGCCTCGCTACGCCACCGATCACATGCCTNAAGTTCACTCGTGTCAACGAAACGTAAAAACGCAGCTATTGATAATTCTAGGTAGCCCCTGAATTACTGCTAATTTTCATGTGACTTCGCAAACCACACAAAATGACTTCGCGAGCCACCGTTTGGGCAGCCTTGATTTAAATGGTCCACATGACGTGCAGCTGAAAATCTGCTTTTGCAAGCAAAAATCCACGATTGCACTCGCCTGCCCTCAACACACTAGATAAGGCAGGAATGGAAGCATATGACGAATCTCAGATTTCTTCTTTTCGTTCAATCAAACAGGCATACAGTAAACATCATTTGGTATTAGTTGGGCATTGCATGGGAAAAGAACGGAAATTGTACGAAAGAAGTTAAGCCGAGTTTTTTTCCCAACCATGCCTATATTGTCCCAAAATTATGGGTAACTGCACGTCGCATATAATTGCGTATCCATTTTTCTGATTACACATTCGTTGTTGCGTCGTTTAACAAGTATTTTACGGTCAATGTAGCAGGCAACTGCCCTCCCCAAACGGCTGTGGTACCCCGCTGAAATGGCGCCCCTCTGATAAAAATGCGCTCCTTTTTGGTGCCTATCGAAATGGAAACAGAGATAAAAAATACTCTAAACCAGTGGTGGTCAAACCTGCTCTATGTATGAGCCGTATATCGTGAAACTCAGGTTACAAAGAGCCGCAACGTAAAAATCTAAAATCACGAATTTATTTGAAATTTACGCTTCTGTGACATGATAATTCCTTGTTGGAACGACTTGCAAAAGTAATACTGTACGGCACGTTGGCTACTACAGTACCATTTTACAATATTTCTACACTTTGCAGCAGAAATAAATCACAAAAAAAAACAAATATTTAAATTTTCGGAAAGCTCAAAGAGCCGCATGCAAAGGTTCGAAGAGTCGGATGCGCCTCGCGAGCCGCAGTTTGGCCACCCCTGCTCTAAACTTGTTTTACACTTCGTTGAAATTCAAGATTTATGTGACGGACTTTGACCCAGCCACTTACTGATTAGAATAAACATTGCCATTGTTTCGAAATAATACTCCTGTTCCCTGATTTCTTTTCCGTGTGAGAACTGCTCTGCAATCACAAACGCGTTCTCATTCGCGAGCATAGTTCTGGACTTGTCGGTGGGCTGTGCAAAATAGGTCTGTTTTTGTTACAACTTCATTTTTAATGTTTGGTGGCAGGTTTGAGAGGAAAAGCAGTGGTGAAGATAGGAATGCAATAAATATGGAAAATCAATAACTGACGCAAGATTTTAGAAGCCTGCAAGCGAAAAAACATTTTCAGATCTGCTACCAGTGCAATCCGTGAGTCCGCAGTTCGTCTGCATATTAGTTCTGCAGGGTAAGTGGAGGAGTTCCTTGTCAGAACTAATGCCCCTGATCAAACCATATTGCATCGTGTGAAAAGCTATAGCAACATTTTGTACGTTACCAAACAACTTGCCGATTTCTGACAAAATGGATCGAGCGTACCTGGTTTTTTCCGTCATAGACCGAATTTTTTTTAAATGACCGAAAAAATTAAGTCAATTCGGTCAAAATGTCTTAGCGAGAAAAAAACTGGAGCTTGCACCAGTAGCTCAAGGAATTATGACTTATCAATGCAATTCTGCAACACCTCACTCCGTCGATGGGGACAGCGCAGCGTAGCATTGCATCGCTACGTGGTAGCCCGACGCTCCTCAACAAACCATGGTACTCAGCAGTCACCTCTAACTCAGAAACGTCGGCATAGTACCGACAATCTATAGGTTGGTGGAATGAATGATCGGCTGTGCGCGGTTATGACAATTTCTGCTCAACAGTTCAATATTTGTAGTTTAAAATATGAGAGGGAGTACGGCGCCTTTCGCCCCCTGGTTACGCGCCTTGCAACAGTGATGGCTATATGGTTTTGCCCTGATCCTTTTGTTGCAAGTGCAAACCCGTAGTCAGCTCACACCGGCCACGAAAAGGCATATTTGGCGTGGTTAGTGAAATCTGCAACCAACAGCGAAATGCGTAGCTTATTGGCTAGCTAGATCATTCCGCGTTAATCACATAAATTTCAGCAGAAAAACAAGGCAAATTTTTATTTTTTCACTGGCATCTGTCGTGTTGGCTGGGATTCATGGTTTTAAATTGGTTATAGGTTGATTCTCACTTGTGTTTGCTAGCTTGGGTAGAAGCAGACCCATCGCCGGATTAAGGGGCGATGGGTTGACTGTAAACTAATTTGAGGGGTTCATAGGAGCATACACATGAGTGGAAATTGACTTTATCAGGGAGACTAAAAATTGAGTTTTGAGGTATTCACTGTGAGTTTGATGGTCTCAGCCTGCCTGCCCCTACTTCTTTTGAACAGTGTCACACCTTTTCTTCATAATCTGAACTAGTGAGATTAATGTTTTGTCTTCATATCAGCAATTCAATGCCCAAATATCTGAAGCAGTATTAAACTCTTGATCGAAATTCCACTTACATTTTTAGTGGCGATAAATGTATTTTAGGGTAGTATGCTTTCAGGCTCGATGTGAACATATGCGATTGTGAGATCATTTTTCACGATAGCCAGCAGAGGTACCTGAAATGGGAGTTAATGTCATAGCAAATTCCTTTCATTTATTTTTTGTTTTTGAATTGTTTTTCAGTAATAAATATGCTTTCCATGTGCATGTAACTGTAATCGTCATTTCGCTTTTTATTACGCTCCTAACATGGAACTTGAGTTGTCACTTCCTAGTGTAAGAAGAACCATTATGCGTCTAAGCAATTAGGAATACGTTTCATACATTGTGTTTTTCTGATATGCAGATATCCAAAACAAGGTCAAACACTAGCGCGCAGCATGCCTTAGGGCACATGGTACTCAACTCTTGGACCACGAACCGGTACTGCGCCGAGAAATTACAAAATGTATGCTGGTGGTGACACCACTCGCTTTCTGGGCATGTGAAGCGTCGATTCTTCCTATGGAAACACTTGCGTGAGTGCTCCCGGGCAGCGGTAAAATTGTCAGGCGTTGACCGGTCCGCGGTTACAAAGGATTGGGGACCACTGCTTTAATGTATAACTTTCAAACACCTCTTGTAGATATAAAAGATTGTGTGGGACACCCACAGCGTTCTCAGTTATGTGTTGCTTGTCAAAAATGTGACCCATCTTTTTGGACTGCTTTAAACTTTTTGTGAATGAATGATACAATGCGATTTTAAGTTGTGGTGTTTCCCTGAAAGATCACATAGTTCCACCAACAAAAATAAGCCATTTTTTTGGCCTACAAAAGGTGACAACTTTTGTGTGATACCCACCGATTGTCACAGAGAAGCTGGGGTATTTAAACAAGTGAAGACTTTTTGGCGTCCCCTCTTTACTGCCCCCCCCATACGCCTGGTCTGAATCCGCCACTGCAATGAAGTGGGTATTTTAGGCAAAAGCGAAGCTTAAAAATGGTTACACACACAATGAGGAAAACGCAAAACCAAGGTGTAAATACCTTAATCCTCCCATTTGTTTGTATTCATTTCGGACAAAAATTTGCATATCTTCTTCTCTTTTGGAAAGAGGTTTTCGAGTGATGCAGGACACCATTTCACGAAAGCTGTTCAAAAACACCCACTACAAGTAAAATATTGAAAACTAGAAAGAATAGTAGCAAATAATTAAAGTAAACCTGAAAGTCATCAATATTTGCAGCGGCCTCGTGGAATTTCTGTCGTTGGTCTGCTTCCATATACTGTGCAAATGATCTACTTTATATTGAACAAGCTATATTTGTCATCAACAAAACATTTATAAGTTTACTAATTTTGAATAGAGATTAACAGCACACAACTGTGGTCGCAAACTATGAATATAAACAGCTTGCTTCGTAAAAGTTGCGTTCAAAATTGGGTTTAAAGATATTTTATAACATGGATCGGCTGTAAAATCAACGCATTCACTATAATGTGTTTTATTGTTAGGTTTCTAGGGACACTGGCAGACTGTTTACTTTAGAAATGTAAATAAGATAGTCCCTTATCACCAATAAACTACACTGCTACACCTTTCTTGACTAAGTACTGCCGTGGTAGCCTTAAGAAGTTCAGATGAAGAACCTGGTGAGGCATAAATAGAAGTTCTGATTTTGACATACATACACGTTGAAGGACGATGCACTGACTAGAGAAATCATTTACAACTATGCTTCACAGAAGTTTCTCTCAGTTGGGGCAGTTTTCGTAGTTTTTATTTGTATTGTAGGTAGTTGGGAGTTGTCCTTTTGGCATTTGTCCGGTTAGCAGTTGTCCTGTTGGCAATTGTCCTAGTTGTTCGCTGGCAGTTGTCCAGCTGGCAATTGTCCTGACACCACGCAAGGGAAATGCTTAATCAAGACGAAACAGGCTTCGCCACCTTCAGCCCAATTGCGTTCGTCAGAAATTTCCTAGCTGTGCAGTGCAAGCCGTGGCTGGTCGAACATTGCTGGTGTGACTCACTCAAAACGGCTGCTTGAAATCAGCCCTTCCACTATTGGCGCTAGTTTTAATTTTTTAGTTTCGAAGGAAACAGCATAATGGTCAAAGCGTTTTTTTCAAAGTAAAATTGAAGTGATTTTCTAAACCTTGCTTTAGTTTTTCATTTCTCCCGTAATCTTTTGCTTGAATTTTACAGGACTGAAGATGCCTAGTCAACGCGAAATCGATTTCCTAGTAAAAAATTTTACAGGCAGGTTTACCTGCTTTCAGCCTGGTGGAGAATTGTCACTACAATGTGGATAGGTTCAGCAGAATCACCGTAAAGCTATGAAAGCAGAGCACGGCAAGTTGATTCCTTGACAACTCAACATCAACTCTACGTGCGAGAAATCACTTCGCGTGAAAATTGAGAATGTTACAAAGTCGTAATATAAGAAATAATAATATGCAACAACGAATGATTTAAATGAAATCACAATGAAATGTTTGAAGAAAAAAGGTATTCCTCGCTGATGATAAAAACATTTGTTTTTCGAAACTTTCAAAAGCACCTCGTTTAAATAATTAATTGTTTTACAGAAACGCTGATTTTCCAAAACCAAACGTTCAATGTGAAGCGAGGCTTAAAACTTGAACTTCAACGATTGCGAGTTCCAAACTTTCGGTTGAAGAAGAAACTTTTAATTCACCCTAAAGCTTTATTCGCTCTTCCTTTTTTTGACACGAGCGTTTCGAATTTTTTGTTAAACATGAAATTGCCTTCATCAGTTATAAATTGATTTCGTTTCTTCTCAAGCAAGTATTATAATTCATAAACCAATTTTTTATAAAAATATGGCTCGCTTTAAGTTTGCTGAATAGGTTTAATGTTTCAGTGTTTGCCTCATTGAAAAATGAAGACATTTAAAGGCAATCAAATATTTTTATTACGATGCAAACAATATACTGTAAAAGGCAAAAAAATTTGTGCTTGCTTTTTGAATATCGATTGCTGTATTACAGTTTCCTCTAAAATGTAGGTGTTCGTCAGCATTAATGCAGGTCGTCCATTCTGTGAAAACATTCAAAAAATATTATCATAGCAGAGATGAATCCCGGGAGGACCTTCGGTGCAGTTGCCCCAAAAAACGCCCCTGAAGTGGGTCTCTTCCAAAATGCATCTCTTAAAAAGCGATCACGTCTTTATTTGGTTCTTTTAATTTCTCTTTATTTTGCGACGATACTTTCCCGACTGTCTTCCTCACATAACAGCTTTAGATCCGAACGTACATCCTAAACACTGGCATTTTTTCAGCGTGCATTTCAAATAAAACATCTTTGTCTATTTATTTCAAAACTTCAAACACGCTAATACCTAATGCATTTTACCAGTCTCGTTTATACCCTATAGGCTATAGAGTTTTTCCGCACTGAGATAACAGAGTGCTGTAATCTCAGACTCACTTTTTGTTTTCTCAAAGTAGAGATTGGGTGCAAACACTCACGACTCTCTGCGTTGCTTAGTCAGTAAAGATTTTCTCATATTCCTTGTGCATTGTAACTCTGATATGCAATATCGCCTTGTGTCTTTGATAAATAATGAAAACTCAATGTTATATTCTATCATCTCAACAACTTGATACAAATTTTCAGATAATCAGTAACAAATGTTTTTATGTGGAATTGATTATCTGATGCCGTTACTTACTTCATGCCAAAGTAGAAAGTTGATAACCACAAATACGCAAAGAGAAACAAAACAAATTGATGAGGAAAGCCATATCCTAACCAAGTAGTGTATGTAATTTCAACTGAAGCATTTGGAAAAAGGCTGAAATAAAAAAGATTGTTAACATTCTTGCATTTTCCAATGAAAGTGACCGTTTAAAAATGTCGATGCATATACTCCTTTAAGTCATAATTATACTTTTACTCTTTGAAATAAGGTATTTATGGGTTAAATGGTGTGAAAACACAAGAAAAATCTTTGAAACATATTGTGGTTCTAGCTCAATATTTTTGCACTTGTGCCACGTGCACCTGGATTATTTTATTGCAGGATTCAACTCAAATATATGTTTTGAACCACGCAATAATTTTATCCCACTCTGGTAACCAAATATCTAAATGTATTTATGTTACTTGCCAAGATTATTAAAAATTATTCCAAATGTTTTAGTAGCACAGGCGAATTTTTCAGCACCTCAGCAATTATTCTCAAGCTTCGTCTGACCCGAAAATGAAATTTTTTGTATTTTGCATTTAGAACTATTTTTTGATTACAAACATTTTTGCACCCCAAAATGTGGGAGTTACGCATAATAAAAATACCAAAAAGGCAGGCGAATGAAGAAAAACCTACAGTAATCTTTACTTGCGGTCGGCTGAGAACCAAAGTTGTATTCTACATGTGGTTCTACATACAAAAGAAGTACATCAAGTTGAGACATGAAAATGTATCATTCTTTCAGTATTATTTTGTACTGTTTATGCCCACAAGTTTCCCATAGCCAAAATAGCAAAATTTCTTTTACACTCTTCTGCCAAGATGTCAAGCTTGTTTATACAAAAATGGTATTGCAGACCTCGCCCATAGCGTTTATTTTCACATCTCAAGTATGCACTGGTATTTTTGCAGTAACTCTTCCTTTTTACTCAAAAACTATACAGAATATGTATATTTCGACAGGACTGCTCGACAGACAAAAATAGCTATTGAATGAATCAGCTTAATAAGTTCATTTTGAGTCTTTTCAAAATATACTTGAAAACTGAATTACGCATATTGTCAAACGATACCAGATTGGGATTGTTTCACTGAAAGAAAAGTTGTTTGATTCCGCGTTGAAATCAAGGACAGCAAAATTACGAAAATCAGTTGTGTCTAGGAAGCATAGGCTTAGCCAGGGGAGAGCCAAGAGGGCCATGCTCCCCGAAATTTCTTCCACTACTTGTAGTTTTGTGCTTTGTGAGGTGGTGTCCCAAACAAAATACTGTCGCTCGCTCAAAGTCAACGTATTTTCCCCCAAAATAATTTGCCTGGCGACGCCAGTGCCAGGATGTCATTTTTTTCCTGCTTACTGAATGAACAGTAACTAAACACAACAAACGTGAGCTACTAAAATAATTATTCTTTGAGCCTGATGTGTAATCATAAACAAAGCTTGTAAAGCATAAAAACCTTTTCTTGACGAATGACCTCTCCTAATTTAGAATACAACAGGCAAAACATTCCTGCGAAGAAGGAGACAGCACCAAACCTTAGAAACTTAAACAACTAATTTTCCCAAAAACGTGTCGTCAACTTTCAAACTGTTTTGCTCTCTTGCTGTGTCATCTAAAAAATATATGTTACTAACAGTTTAAAGAGGACACGTCCTTCTTCACCCTTATCAGGGCTACACAACTGCGCAGAAACAAATCACTTGCCCGAAAGTCTGAGTAACAAACATGCGATCCATAAAACCCTATGACTAGCACGTACGCCTTATACCTCAAAGAAGAAAGGGTGAAAACTGTATTGATGTTGATTTGGACGCAAAACGTAACTTGAGAAATTTGAAGCCTGCAATTTGAAACCACAACACTAAGATAAAACTGCAAGAAAATCGCCAATTAATGTGCCTGATTTTCAAAACTTTTGCTTTGATTTAAGATTGTTATTTGCCTGAAGCATAGTGTCTCTTCGCAAATCCGATGGTTCACGGTGATGATGAATGACTCTGGGTTGGAAGTTGAATACAGTACGGATAACGTTAGACACGAAATAATCTGCTGTGAGTGCAAGTTCTAATTCCTGAGCAAGACCTTACAAAGCGCATGGAAAGCACGTAAACATAAGCATTCATCCACACATACATTGAGCCACTTACATGGGAAACTGACCAGAAAAAATTAATACGGGTCCACTTCCGAGTAATGAAGCCGGTCCGCCTATTGAACATGCGTAAGCTATGCAGATAGTCAAGCCTTTAGTGATGTTTTGTTTGTGGACATTCGAGGTTTCTGATATCGTATTGTCGACATTCTGCTTGAAACAAGAGGTACTAAGATTGTATGGCGCAAACTCCTGAATGTGTCAGCAACCTTGTCAAAACTGTGCAGTGCCACTTCGTGTATTGTTGTCAGCGATTATATAAAGCACAAAGTATCGTTGAACCAACACATAAAAATACTAAAAACAAGAAAAATGGGTATGCAGTAACTAAACAAAACAATAACCAGAGTTTTCTGTGAGATTAATCAACAGGAAAACAACATGCAAGCAGTAGTACAAATCTAAACATATCTTGCTTCCAGCAGTTTGATTTGTTTTTGCTATTCAGATTGTACAATATAATGTATCTTGGTGCATATAACATGCAGGTTGTTGCTATTTACACTTTTTAATGTAGGCTGGAAAATGCATTCAAACCGAAAAATCTTAGTAAATGCGCGAACTATTCGTATGTGAAATGAAATGGAAAAATTTCTTTTACGTTCACAGGAATCAGCCACTGCCTTGACCTCAAATCAACGATCGTTTGTGGTTCACCTGTCCAACGCAGACCTTCAATATGTTCATATAAATATCAGGCTTATTAAATATATATGAAAATTAAGCTTGATCTTCTCAAAATGCAATAGTGGCCCTAGTGACTGCTTACCGTATGTTACAACCAAATCCTAATTCTCAAGTGTAATTAGAAATTTACTATTGCGTACATAGAAAACCCAAATAACCGCTGCGCAGTTGCTCTATTCATATAATTATCATTCGTTATCAATAACAACTTCGTTTCAAGTGAACGATGCATCCCAAATAACCATAGCTTCTGTTCAGGTTCCCTCGCTGATACTGCATATTCTTTACAAAAGACAGCAGAACAACCTTTGTTGTTATTTTTTGTTATATCTCTTTTGTGCATGAACACTACTGATGTGTTAGCGCCGTCTCGCTCCAACTACGTATATGGTTTTATGTTTTCGTTGGGGGCGTGAGTGAGATAACTTATACGACTTTAAAATTCCATTGTTATTACAATAGTCATCTTTCTAGGCTGAAATGATTTATCCCGAAACTGATTTACATAATTATTATTATATTTTTGTTGTGTTGTCAATTCTGATACCGCATTGCTTTGCATCATAGTGAAAAGTGTACCCCATATGACCTTCGTTGTTAGTGTGGTTTCCTTTGAGGTCAAGCTTTACAATTTATACGTTGTTGTTTGTTAATCGTTTTAATAACTTCATCTTGTAGTTTTTATAGCTTCCTGCCGTATACTGCCACTTCGGTGCATTTATAACATCTAATGAATCGATTTATCTTTGAAACGATCACCAGATCGTTGCACCAAAATATCTTGTTACTAGCTGTTCTCCGTGTCTTTCCACTGTGCAATCGTTTTTGCAAATAGTTGTCCCTGCCTGTGTAAATACTAACCACCAATGCAGTAGCTCTTGCAGATGAGCAAGTCTTCTGTACGAAATGTACTAACTAAAGAATGCAAATCGGCATGAAGTATGAACGAAAACTGCTTGTTGTTGAAGTAATCTTCTTATTAAAAGGTCAGGTGTGATGAGTGGCATTTTGATGTTTGGTGCTACAGTAGGAAGACTTTATATTCGTCATTTACTTATCATACAGTTTGAGTTTGTCTCAACTTCAAAGTGCATGTGGCTAAAGTTAGTACTCAAACACATTCGTTTGTGTTCAATCTCAAAAAAACTTAGTAGGCACATTTGAAGAGCTTACAGATTCACTGTTGCCACTGACACTTCAACACAACTTACATGCATGAACACCAAAGGATATCGACTAAAAAGGAACACTGCAAATCTTGGAGGGGTAGTCATAGCCATCATCCTTACACCAATTACATATATGGGTGTGAAATGAAAGTCTTTTACAGTAGATATGTCAGACATAAGAACAGATAACGTTGGTAGGCTTCTCCATAAGACAACTTTAGTTTGTCCCGTCTCGTATCATCGCATAAAACGTTTCGACTATCTCATTGATTTTTTATGAAACTAGTAATAGACAGCACATTTATATCATGTGCATATCTAATGTCTGGCCTCTACAGAAACGTGGCTAAAGCACTTCAGCACAACAATTAGGGGATCAATAAAAATTGGGTGACATATCTTTTAGTTTTCCCCTGCAAAGTGGGGCTTCGCTTTCACCACATCATGGCTCCGAGTCTATGCAATTATATGTAATAGAGACTGTGCTGTGAATATATAATAAATTTGTTCATCCTAAGAAGATTCTGTACATACTTCGTTAAAATCGCTTACTGTACGATGGAAAAAAATTATGTCCATTGTCTCAATCCATGGGACAATTGCCGTCGTATTCTCATGGGAATACAATGCCTACGAACGAAACTGCCAATGGGGTTTTTAAAAAACATTTTTTTGCGCTGAAAATCAAAACAAATTGCAAGGACAAGCGTAACAGCACATTGAAGTTGACACACGCTGTATATATTTATTAACATAATAGCTTGATTAAAACTCTATCCGCAATACTTTCATTCAAGAAGCATCTCTTACTTTGTTTTCTATCTGGTCCTCAAGCTGGGAACTGCTATCTAGTTCTTCCGATGATTCGTAGGAAGGGTTAATGGAAAATGAAGTGCATTTCACACCTTTTTCCTCCATTTCTTTGTCAACAACTTCTTCATCTTTTGATTTTGTGCTGTTTTCTTGTTTAAAGATTTCGTCCAAAACGCCTTGTGCAATGGGTAGTAACATGGCGGTGGCGGCAATGTTGTTAATAAACATAGAAAGCAGGAAAGCGGTCACCATGAAGCCCAGCATCAAGCTGCACATATAACATTCATTCATGATTTTTAAGAATTCTAATTATAATTCAGTTCATTTACACAAAATTATAGTTCCGATTTTTCTATAATTCGGGGCTAAACATACTTTAGCTCACTAACTTAAAATAAGGTTTACAAGTTCCTTACACACAGGTTAACATGGCGCTGTGCCACTTGCATCTGGAAGTTTCAATATGGCAAAATTCGCAAAACTGGGGCTGTTATGGAACTTCCTCTTAATTTGCGGTTCAGAGTTCGTACATCACAACCGGAATCATGAAACTTTTTTTCCTACGGAGGCAGAGTTTCATTTTTCCGTGGCTCTGTTTCCAGTGCTACAGGAGCGAAGGCTTAAATTTTATATTTTGAAATAAATTTAAGGATTTATTTGAAAAGTGAGGAAAACACGATGAAGTTCAACCTTGAAGCAGCATACTGGACAAGAAAATGCGAATAAGTTTCTGTAGTTTAGAACTTTTCGGAAACCATACTGAGTCGTTCTTTGATACATTCGAAATTGACAGAGGATGGGCAAGTGCATCTAGATTTGGAAAGGACCCGGATTTTAATATGTACGTGTCGTTCTACCTACAATTTCTAGTATTTCAACCAGATAGTTCAACCTAAAACACCAAATCAACATTAATATGATCGAACNGCATTCGGTAAAATCTGCACAAAAACAAGAACTAATTGAACTCACAAGCGTGGTTTTGAACCAACAAACATTACAATGAGCAGTGAAAATCTTCTATGCAGGTTAGAAGCTTCCACTGCATAAGCAATCACAGATCCATTAATAAATAACCAGATAATGTTGCTCATGTAGGTCTTGCTCACGTCTTTGGCTGTCATAATTCCCATAACAGGAAACAGGAACAGAGGCAAAAGTGATGTTACAGCGAGCGGAAACACTTCGGTTGTCCAAAAAAGAGCCATCACAATGATCACGTAGCCACATGCTGCCTCCTGGAAAACATAGCATTTTATTGTAACTCAACTAGATCGTTGCAAATTATCTGAAATGAATTTGCACAGGACGCTACATTCAAAAATTTTAACAAACGAAGTTATTATTGAAGAAATACCTCCGTATAGACCTATATATTGCTGGTGCTGTAGGTCATCGATATGGAAAAATAAGAAATGACAGTAGTTAAATCAAGTACACTTATCTTGAGTTAAATCATTTCATTTTCACACCCGACATTCTTATGGGTATGGTTCATTGTGGCAGGAGCTCCAGGAAAGCTCAAAATACCTCACACTTTCCGCATTTTTTGAGAGTTCTTCTGGCTCCACGCGAAAATGGAACCAAGCAAGATCGGAGATGTAATCACGCCACCGTGTCATTGGTTGACTTCTGGTCAGCAGTCCCTTCGGTGTAGCCAGATGGACTTGTCTCGCCGACCTTTATTGAGGTTTTCTGGTAATGTGGCCGAGCCATCGTAGCTAAGATCTCTTTTTGCGGTGGAGAAGTGGGTCAACATTCAGGATTGTATGAAATTTATAATTGTGGGCGTTGCCGTGAGCCATCAGGCTGTGAAGTGATGACATCTTGGATTTTTAATCGGGACTCTGCGGACTTTCGGCCTCAGCAAATCGCAAATGCTAAAAGATCCATCTTTGTTCTGAAGACAGTCCTGCAAGTATTTTTTGCTTGAATGCCATCTTTTACTTCCTGTTTCCAACGCGTTGTTACGTTTTTGCAGAGCCATAACGCAGATGATAATTTTGGGAGCAAAAGGGTTGCAACTTGATGTTGTGCTAATAACCAAATATGTTTTTCAAAGTTTCGGGTGGGCAATTGCCCGTTTGCCTGTCCTCTGGTTGTGGCATTACTTTTTGTCATTATTCGCCACACCCAGGGGCGTAAGAAAGGAGGGCATAGGGGGCACAATTCCCCGGTCGCCGAATCCCTACGGAGGCGCCTAATCACTGCCGGAGGCGCCAAATGACTGTAGCGGGCGCCGAGAAATCCCAACAATGTCACCAAGTACTTTCTTCAATACAATACATTTGCTTCCTGAAGACGTCGGGTTCGAATATGGGGACGCCAAACTTGCTTCTTGCCCCGGGAGTCATCTAAGCTCAATACCATCCTGGGCACACCGAGTTGTTTTTGTCCACAAAGCAAAGTAACTGATGAAACCGCATCTGCTTTAAACAGCCGCTACTTCTATTTTACATCCCCTGTGCTTTTTTGGAGCTCTCGAAGCAAGGACATTAAGATGTTTGTGTACTGTTTACAACCTTGTCCGCCAGGGCCTCCGCAATTTTATTTGGCTGCGTCCTCAAATCCTGCACCTTCCTGGGAGCTTGCTGTTTTTCCAAACGTATGTTGCAGACCACCAGTTGATGATCGATCCACAGTTCTGCTCCCCTTTATACACGAACCTCAAACACTGATAGGAACGAGTCAGCTTAAACTCTGCAGAAAGTAGAGAGTCATCTTTGACCCAACGAATCTTGGCACCAGCTGTTCTTGTGTACATCCATGTGTTGGAAGTGTTCATGATGCAAAGTGCGTTGTCACAACACAGTTACGACAGGAGCCCTCCGTTGTCATTCACGTCAGGTTAACCATGTTGGTCAATCACAACTTTTCGGCTTCCATACCCTAGCAACGTCGTTCCACAGGTGTGGACTGAAGTCTCCCAAAACGATCGTGGATTCTTTAGTGAACCCTTCGCTGGACATCACTAGTTTGCGGCACGAATTCCGAGTAGTTTGCACTTGAGTTTGGGCCGTATAACTGTATCCAATACAGGGAGTGATTTAACAACTCCAACCTTCTCATCCTGGGAAAACTCTGGCTCAACACCGGAGTAGACGAGTTTCCACCCATCTTCCATCGCAATACTGTTATTGCAACGACGCTTTTTCAAAAATATACCAACATCATCCAGGAATAGTGTTTGGCTTCCATGACCAGTTCAAGCTGTTTTCCTGTGAATGAAATGTTGTTCCAGTTTCCATTCAGCATGTTATAGCATGATTTTCATTTACGCGTGCCTATCAAGTCTCCCTAAGTTGAAGCATTCTGTGCTGACCCCATTCGCCTCCCCAGATGCATAGCGGAAGCAACGTAGGGCTTCCACTTGTGAAAAACTGAGGAGGTAGACTTGAGAGAATTTTTCGAAAAATATTTTTTAAGCTACAACATTTCATCATCGAACGCAACTTTGCAATAAGCGGATATTGTGTTGTGCAAGAATACAAAAACGCAACATCAATTTTACAAACATGTTTAACATACCGTTCCCTGTATTACCAGAGGCAATGGCAAGAGAAGAAGTGGTGTAAGAATTGCCACGAGCGTTGATCGATATCTCCACAAAGCAGCCAGGAAACTCATTATGACAAAAATTTTATAGAAACAGCAACTTTGACGCAACTGAAAATTTCATCTCGAGTGTTAGCAATCATGATAATAAGGTCAATATATATTTGACCTTTTAGGCCGGAATACTGGTGCAGTATTAACAAGTGACACTTTAGGTCAGTGGTTCTTAACCATTTCTCCATCACGTCCCCCTAAAATAATTTTCCTTTGGCTCACGCCTCCCCTTGCTTTAAATAAGTTGTAAAAACAAATGTATTTCCTGGTGAATTTGTTTAATTTTAAGGTTTTGTAAGAAACACTAAGTCCAGGGTTTTGTTAAGGCGTTTAAGGGACCCGATTCTGGTCCCTAGAATTACAAATCGGGTCCTTAGAATCGGAGAAAATTATCATCGGGTCCCTACAGGTCCATACCGAGTACCTAACATTTTCCTTCAAAAACCTTAAGTGCATAGAGTACAAACACACACAGTCAGCACAATGCAGATAGACAAAAACAGACACAACAGAACAATTAATAGCGAGTTTGGAGGTAGAACACCAGGGTCACAGACACTTTTTTAGCACTATTGTTCACTAACCCGTTACACTTGGTACAACACTACATCCAGAGTAAGACACTTAGTCCAACCCTGGTCAAGGCCAGGTAAAGTACAGAAGCATTGTGGCCTGCACAGGGCACACGCCCTCAAACAAACAAACACTGCAACGTCCGAGCACTCAGTCACAAATTCAAATGCNGTTATAGTGTTCAAAGAATAAGGACGAATATAAGCAATCTGACTGCATCAAAGCACGCAAACATACGTTGTTAGAATTTCTGCATCGTTCAAGAAAGCGTATATATTTTTTCACAAGAAGGCCTCAAGGTAGGAATGTCGCATTTAACCTGATGACTACTAACACTCGGTCGACACGGCATGTTGTATAGAGCCCTGCACTCAAAATTATAGCCCACTGATTGTTTGACAATTTTGGCCAATATTTGGTGCAGCATTAGATGAAAAACGCTTTCTTTTAAGTGGCATTGTACAAGATTTACCGGTAGTCACACATATGCATGTTCTCACTTGGCCCGCATGCTTGTGTTGCGGTTGTTTGTTCTAGACTTGTGCGAACCTTTGCAAATTCTTTGTTTGTTTTATTCACTCTGCATAGCTGTGCAACCGCACACTATTTGCAGAGTGAATACAGATTACTCCACTAATTGTATATCGGTTAAACCAGTGGTTCCCAAATATGTTCGAACCGTAACCCTAATGAAGGTAGCGATTATGTCTTATTATCCTTAATATTTCGCAGTGATCTCTCATAATACAGAACAACATTGTGGTTTTGGTTCCGCGGTACCCCCAAAAATCGCATATTACCCGGGGGGCAATTTACCCCACTTTGGCAACCACTGGGTTAAACGCTATTACCGCGTTTTCGCATAAGATTCCAGAATCTCAAACCATTCAAACGTGAAAAAAATAGCACGGTTAATCGCACAAACCAGATATTTCAATAGAAATGTTATTTCAATTTTTAGATTTAAACATTTATTCCGCGCCGCTTTAATCTGAACAAAAGTCACGGTTCCGAGATTAATCACCTGAGTGTCGCCATTGGGATGGCCAGAAAGCAAAATTACTCTTTCTTTGGCCGAGAAGTCGACGTCGCATGGTGGTCTGTAGCTGCCAAGCCGCATTTACAAACTTATTATCACATTCAACGATACTATGGCTCAAGTGCAGTTGAATTATCGTAACT
>JGI24021J15306_10003602_pt1 | contig 17574 bp, 12 predicted proteins | sample Ectturendosymbi1_FD_15306 | JGI IMG/M metagenome (IMG submission 15306)
AATGTTTCTCGTTTTGTAGATCACACTTGAGGCAAAGGCTAACTTTGTTTCAATTTGTTTTAGATGTGACGACCAATTAAGCTTTTCATCCACAATAATAAAACATCATCTACAATTTTCATCTACAATACAGTGATGTGGCATACTCCACATCGAAATGTCTTTAAATTCCTGCTTAAGGTCTGGGAACTGCAATATTCCTTTTCGAAGCATTGATGGGAAAAGCCTACTGTGCAGTGGGTAGCCTATTATTCATGTAGTCGACTGTTTTTCTTGCTCCCTCACACGATATCGTGTTAGCCTATGCGCTGTAGCCTGAGCTCAGGTGAAGTTATACAGTACAATCCAAGTTCAATAATTGTAAGAAGTTGAATGCTCAAGGCAATTCATTATTTTAGAGAATTCAACTCAAAAGTCTAACTAATCCATAATAACTGATATGAATGCCTTTCTAGAAAGACTAGGTAAGTCTAATAGTAGGACCTCTGAAGCATATAAACCTACAGAAGTAGCCTATACAAATGAAATGTCCGTTTCAAGTTTTCAACAATGTCAAGTAAAAACGAGCCAAATTTTAACATCAGGAGTTAAATTTGGGCTTGTATTTTAAATATTTCAGTTAATTGGCACAAGTTCAAATTGCACAAATAGCATTTGTTTCTGACCAATTGCTAAACTGAAAGCTAGTGGCTAGGGAAAAAATTACTAAAACAAAAATACGACGGTTTGATTTTTGAAATTATTGTCATGAGTTACAACAGGTCCACAGTTAACGTTTCAATTTATACTATAATCTCTCAGCAAATAAAGGTGCGTAGAACAACCAGAGGTACCAAAGATAAATCTGGGTGGTAAGCTTGAAGTTTTGAGCATTAGCCCGCATACAGCAAGCTGTATAAGTCGTATCAGTATCTAATAAGCTTAAACCACTTTGCCGTCACAATTAGGGAACGTCACAATCCTGGTTGTCAGGAGAAGTTGAACAGCTGAACTTCACTATCTTTGTGAACTTCAAGCAGTGAACATGGATTTTACGCTTGTTACAAAAGCTTCTGCCTTTGTTAAAATTCTCTTTCTGTGTGCTGTCGTTCTTACGGCGGCATCCAGGTTTCCCATCGAGGAAAATTATCCTCGCACTGACGTGGAGGAAGTGGTCTCAAAACATCGGCCACTCTGGACGACTAACCACCTTGAACAAAGCATCTACGAAGAGGTAAAGATCTTGCAGTCTTTCAACAGAGTATTTCGCTTCGTCTTCTGGAGAACCAGTTTTGCAACATTTCGAAAAAAAGATTTGGAACCAGATCAACAGAAAGTAGATGAGCTTGTTCAACGTCTCTCTGGTGACTGCATTATCAAAGATTTAACGCCCACCTTCAACCGCAACAGCCACGTTTGTTACAAGTTTTTAGCAGGGAAAAACCCGTTTGAGAAGGGTCGTCGTTTTACAGCCTGCTTCATTAGGAGGAAGTTCATTCATGATCCACTCGAGTGGGTAGCAGAGTTTTCAAGGGTGCTTCTTCAGTCTTGCAAATCCGTACATCAAAATGAAGGTTTTAAGATTGATGGATGCGAAACAACATTGAGTAGCGACCTTATTTTCTCTCTGGTTGTCAGCCTATATGCATCTTTCTTATCAAGTGAGATGATATGTTCTTGCGAATGGATTAAAAGAAAATTTTACCAGGTACTGATTTCTTTGTATTACCTCTTCCATTAGTTTTCAACCACCGTGTAGCCTCCTCGACGACATGCAATTAAATGAAACTTGCTCATAGCAAATCCTTTATAGAAAAATCCTTCGGTTACTATCAGAAAACAAGTCAATTGATGGAGGCTTTCGTTGCACTGCTTCATAGTTTCTTTCATAGCGCACAGTCGCAAAGTTGTTAACTCTTTATTGCCCTCAAAAACTTTGCCTGCAATGTATGTCAAAGCAGCTGAAGCACCTTCAGCCAAGCGCGTTTTCTTTCACACAAATTATTTCTTATCATTGTTAGTACCAGACGTACTAAACCTGGTTTTTGGAATCCGATATCACAAACTTGGCTTCACAGCAAAAATGATATCAAATGCGCATGTTTGGAAAGAGTTTTCAACACGTTTTACAAGAATATGAACATTTGTTGTAGCTGACGCTATTCAGGATAAAAAATAAAATACAAAAATCAACGAAGTGCAGATGGTTTGACACTTTGACATAATCAAAAGGGTTACGACTGTTACGACTAAATCTTTAAGTTTTTTAACGCGCTTAATATGCAACCTCGTTGTATAAACATAATGCAGTGTTTCCGCACCCTATGACGTCAGCTAAAAAAGCGCATTTTTGCAATCATAAGATTTGATGGGATTTTTTTGCAATCGTCAAATTTGATGGGATTTATGGTGGCATTTATTCGTTTATTGTAAAAAGTCTTTCACGCGTAGGCAATGCAAAATCTAATCCAACCAGCTATGCATTTCTACTGCAAGTACAAACAAGCAATACAGTTCAACGTGAAGAAAATGCGCGGACACACACAGGAGAGTTTCTACAGGTTGGTAATTTCAGTGGCGCTTCCTGCATTTTGATTTTTTTAGCTTGTTTTGCTTGTGTGCAAGATATTTTTACTTTACCCATACACTGCAAAGTGAATCAAGACGGATTGAAACTACCACAGGTTTTTATTTTAATTGTGTGCTTTAGAAATAAATATTGTGTGTCTGCTTAAAAAACTTAGCTTTATTCCGTAAAATTATAAGTCGAGTTATTTAAATTGCTTGAGTTGCCAACAATGCGCAATAACAACGTGCAAAAGTTTTTGAAATCTACATATACTTGAAAATCTAAGTACTTTAAAGCAGAAGGATGCATCAATGCACAACCAAACAAATCTACGTAACTGATTTTCTGCAGATACTTGATGCCCTTGATGGAAGGAGCTTCTGAAATGGAATCAGTGATCGCCGACAGCAAAGTCTTTTACTTTATGGCCGATGTCATGATTAAGCTTATGGTTTACCACAGCGACATTAGCGAAGCATACCTATCCGCTGTGCATCAGCAGGTCTGCCTTTTGCAAGCACTTTCCAATAAGTCTTTTCGAAAAGGATTTAAGAAAAAGTTAATGATTTGGAAAACGCCACTCCCTTCGGCAAGGGTTGCTAAGAGTAATTCCAGGATGAAAAGATCCTTTAAAAAGAAAACGCGTTTTGCGTTCAGGCGAACAAAACGTGAAAGTAGTAACCGGCTTGCAAGAATCAACTCTGAACAGTTTTACCCATACTTTCCGAAGAGGTCTACATCAAGCACGACTAACGACAGCTGTCCAAATTACAAACAAAATCTTGCTTTTCCCACCAGTCTTGTTTGCTCAAGTAAGAGTCTCTCCAGCCAAATGCAGCTTGAAACATGTTTATTGAGCAACAATATCAACCAATCATCATCGGATTTCTACGAATGCGTTTCAGACGCAAGATGTTTTTTGTGTTCTACCTCAGGTAAACCAAGCAGACTTTTACCATCATTCATGCAAAAACCTTCCTCTCAAACTATTATTGTAGAAAAGAGCACGAAAGGACAAATTGCGTTATCAACAAAAAATTTTACTGAGCCAAAATCCACTAACTTTTCTGAAAATCCTTTCTGTCATAAATCGTTTTCGGATGTCAAGTTCAACAGCAAAGACAGAAATATTTCCCCTTCAAAAACTTCACTTTCCAGCACGACTGCATCCGAGCGTTTCAGCAATCTCCACTGTCAAAACAGGGACCGAACTACTTTTTCGTCAGATAACCTAAAAAAACATCTTCAATACGATGACAGAGAACCACTAGAAGTTTTACTAGACCATGAAATAAAAGCAAAATCACCTCAATATCCGCAAACGTTTTGGGATTGGGATTTTCCGTTAAAGGAAACAACATCTTCTGGTGAAACATCCCCAGTCTCGCAACTTTCTAATGATTGGTCGCCTGCGAGTAATGTGCGAAACACGCTTTCTTTTTCCAATGAAGATCTTGAGCACTCTGATACGAGGTTGGCACCAAACTCCAGCAAACTCCCGTCAACAAAGCAACCCGCTGAAGAGCAAGAAGCAACCGACGAATACAGCCTGTCAGCGTCTACCCTGAACAATCATTGCAAACAACATCATCTTCTCCAGGACGTCACAGAACCTGTGCAAGTTGCTGAACATTGTAGTGCATTTNCCGACGCTACACTCTCTCCTGTACAAACGGTTGAATGGAATTGCTGGAGCGCAACAAACCTCAACAAANGTAAGTGATGTCATTTCTCTTCCTCAGACACAAAGCAATTTGAAGTATGACAACTCTTTTTCAAGTATATTTCGCTTATTGAAAGCAAGAAATCACAAAATTACTTTAAACTTGTGGCTTCCACGAAGCATCACCGTTTGCAGTGAAGCATTTTTCAAGCGTTCGCTCCAGTGAAAACATTTGATTTTTGACGAATGTTTAGACGACGTTAGTGGGTTGTGCGTAAAATATTAAAAAACAACGGAAATATGTCAAGGATTTGTGCAGCAGTAACAATGTATTGAAATTAAAAACGTTTGAGAAATGTTTGTGGAGAGAAAATACACGGACCTTTTACGAAAATGTCAAACTTTTTCAGAACAATAAACACGAGATATAACTGTAAAGTGCATCGTGGTAGAAAAACGAAATGCAGTATCAACTCTTTCATGTAAGTCTTTGGGATGAACTCCAGTAATCGGTTGTGACTGGTCTGTGCATCGAAACGCGTAATTTAACACTGTTTCTTATGTCCCATGGAACATTACCCTACTTCTCATCGTGAAAAATCTACTTGCAATTAACAAATGCAAGTTTCAGTCAATAGTAACAAAACAAATGTTAAGGATAATCAAGGCTACAAACGCAGGGCGAACGTAACACACTTGTAATGTGTGCATTGCAGACGATTCATGGGCTTCAAGCGTTCCTCGAAATAAAACGTCTGCATCGCAGCGGTCGCCGCGTTGTTTGGAAAATCGGAGTGAAATCGCCGAAAACGATAAATGCAACTGTTCAATGAAATTATCACTGGAAACATCATCTTTAGATAAAATCCATCACCTGTCCGCAGGAAACTTTACTTCTGGCATTGCCACGTCTTTCTCCGAAGATTTTCTTCCTTCGACTGCTCCAGCTCTTATTGACTGCACGAATGAACAGGAGATATGGCCTGCGGATGTTCAATCTCATGAAGAAATCCATTGCAAACAGCAAAGAATTTTGCGCCNAGTTCCTGTTCAACCGCAGCAACCAAAGACGATTCCTGATCACGATCAGCCTAAACTTAATATNATTTTGCCTCGAGCAGCAACACTGGCTCGCCAAACAAAGTCTGAGAGCAATCNGGGTTCGGAAATCGCTTGTAAGGTGAAAAACCTGGACGAAAATCTGTCTGACCTCAACATAGATCAAGGTCAATGCCTAGAACTCGCGCAAATCAATGAAAGGTATTTAAACACGCCAGAAGGTAAAAACAATACACAGCAAGAAAACAAGAGTACGTTTACCCACGGCGGACGTCTATCAACCCAACATTCTGCAATTGTAGACAAATCAACTGCGGGTTCGTGCAAAGGTAAGCAAAAATATCCAGATTTAATCACTTTGAACCTCACATGTACTTTTATTTGAAAGACGAACGCCTTGAAATAGCTTTTGCGTCTACTCTGAAACTGATGAGCGTTTCTTCCTTTCCGAAAGGTTGTATACTTTGGAAAACCTAATCGCTGCCAAAATTATGCATTGCAGGCCATGACGAAAATATATTGGACGATGTTTCAAGGTCAACAGATTCAGAAAGCATGCCTCCTTCACCTCCACGTATCGTCCAGTTTATTCCTTCATTTTACCCAGGTTATACGCCGCCCTTGCAACCAATTCCACGATACGGCCTTCCCGATTTGCAAACTCAACGAACAAGTCCAAGCCCACTAACTCAAGAATTTGTCAACCATCGTCGATACGCCTCAACAAGTTCACCTTCACCAGACAACAGCAGCAACAGCAAAAATGGGGAGAGTGATGAATGGCTTTCGCCTCACGTTGACACCTACTCTTCCAACTCGAGTTTACTTTTCGTCACTGAATCAGAACTATCTCAAAGCAGCCAAGGGAATTATCGTCTAACAACCGATAAAAGCTCCTATTCGGAGCAGTTGTCTTTGGCAAAACTCGGCCACGTGAAAGAAACACACCAATCCCCAGAGATCTTAACAGCTGTGAATGGTCATGTTGCCTCACCCTTGTTAGAAACAGTCACTAAATCATCAGCAGTCTTGGAACATGGCCATGACGTAACAAGCTTAACTAATTTCGTTTCCAATATTGATTCCAGCCTTGCCAACAAAAGTAGCTCACTGAAGGTCTTCTCCTTCAATGGGAACCATGCAATGCAATCTGCAGAAATTATGCAACACACCCATGAGCAAGGTAAGCATTCTGTTCTCCTTAAATGTCTATAAGTCTTTAGGACTGCATGTGGGGTCCGTTTGCTCTTTTGTTAAATTTTAATGAATTTTGCAATGCTGTTAGAAAGTAACAAATGCAAAAAAATTGCTTAGCTGGCAGAACAAGATATTGTTTACGGGATTTTTGCAGGAGAAACAACTGAAGCATCAGCCTCCCGGGTTGTCTGCCCTGGCAATGAAAATAACTTCTCCGAAACAACATTTATCTGCAATCATCAGAATGAACAAAATAGCTTTTTTGCTGGCTTCTATACAAAGGACGCGTCGTGCTATTCCTTCAATTCCAAGACGTCTAATGACGAAGATAGCATGGACCAGTCATCTGGAAGGTGTACGTACGTCATCGGCAACGCTGTGTCAGAGACACCTCTTCCTCCCTCGCCTCCTACTATCATCGACTACCTAAGTTATGACGACTTTGAAACCCCACAGAAGATTTGGTCGGAGGAAAACCAGATGTTCTTGTATGCAACCCACAGGAAGCCCATACTGAAGCCTCAAGCTATGCGAGTTCCCGTCCATCCTGCCCTGCTGTTCGGAAACATGACGCAAGGGGCGGAGCTTCCGCGTCTTAAGGTGGTTGTTCCCAAAACTGGTTCACTTGCCAGTTGCCGAGATGAAGTAAATAGAGGAACGAGTTCCTTTACATTTTTACGCAATGTTCAAACGGCATTTGAAGGATCTCGTCCTCAAGACCCTTGCCTTCATACAAGCGATGACCAGCATTTGAGTTCCAGTACTTCTGTAGGCAGCACGTGGCTGCAAACGCCTCTTAGCAACAAGCCTACCTGGTGTGGAGATGAACAGTACCAGAACCGAAGTCTTGAGAATCCTGGCTATTCCATGTTCCACTTAGCTCAAAGTGGCTATGAAGGTAGGCTTCGGTGACCTGTGTATTTTTTTGCACATGCTAGGTTATGCAATCTATTGTGCGCAAACTACAGTAGGGATAGTTTCATTTTTGCAGAAAATGAGTGCGAAACTCTCGTTTGTTTCATCTATTTTTTCCAAGCTTCCATATTTATTTGTCCATTTAAGGTTTTCCTCAAAAATTCAAATGACTCTACAATGACAACTGTAGCAAACATTCATTCTTTNTAATTGACAGAAAACAACGACAAAATATGCTACAGCAACTTCTTGCGGAACAATCCTTCAACACAGAAGCCAACTTCTAAAAGAGATAAAGCAAATTACANCGCTTTGTCTCCTAACCAAATTTTTGCAATTGCTCAAATTTTGAAATGCCAAGCACATGTTACAAAACACGGTAACCCTNTTGCATCGGATTTGCATTTCAAAGGAAACAACAGAAGTCATACATTTTCTTTGCCTGGATATACTGAAGGTAAGNAATTTCAGTATAGCTTTCGACAACGAAAATGTTAATTATGAAGAAAATCAAAATTTCAACTACACTTATTTGCTTCATGCAAGCAGNCAATGCTAGCAATATGGCTTTTCTTGGGATACAGAGCAGATACCTCACAGTAAGTGAAAAAACTCATTTCGGCTGTGTTGGACAGAAAAAAACAGTGCACGAAAATCTTAGGGAAATTTTTCGTCACGAAAAATGCCATCCAGCTTCATGGATGAGTAACGTTACATCCCAACAGTATTGAAAGAGATTTAGTGTGATTTGCAATGTACTTAAAATATTCTTTATTTTGCTACAGCCTACAGTATGCACAGCATCAGGCCATATCGATTTAAATGCAGTCTCAGCATGCAATCGGGGCTGTGCCTAACTTGGTTGTTAGACTGAATGTATAAGTTTAGGGAGTAATTTAATTATTATGAAGGAAACGTTACGTATCTTCAGGCCACAATGCACAAAATTTTCTGCTGTAATGCAACGTATATTGTGGATAAAAACCTGAAGATCGCTCATGCTGTTTTTATTTGCTTGCGTAAATGGTCTTTTTCGACTTTCTGACATTTGCGATAGACCGCACTTTTAATCGTAACCCAGTATAGGAGTTCGGAAAAGTTGATTTTATGATTACACTTATCTTTGGTGGTTTACATATTTTTTCCTGTTTTTCGGCTAATTATAAAAACCTAATCGATGTGTTTCGGAGATCATCAATAATTTCAATCACATAATATCAAGTGAATGGCCGAAAAGTTGGATTTAACAAAAGCGGGGTTCCAACTAACCCTTGGTATTGCAGAGAGCAGAAAAAACGCCGTTATTTTGCTCTATGAACGATATAACCTACCGGTTTTCCCCAAGCATCGAAAACATGGTTAGTAGTTCAGTAACGAGCCATTTGTGTTAAATAAGCAAATGCTGCGTTGTGAAAAATAATATCGCAATTTTATAGGTAAATCATAAAAGCTGTTTTCAACTTCTACCTCAGAAGCAATAACACACGGGCGGATCCAGGGGGGGGCAATTGGGGAGATCACCTCCCCTAATGCTTAGGAAAACGACTTTCTACACCATGATTTGTGCGATTCGGAAATCACCATTCGCGATATCAAGCCATCTTGTAGTGGTGAACCCGTAATGAGACCTGAATACCAAATTTTACAGAAATCGGCCCCATAACCTTACTGGCTGGATCTGCCCCAGTAATAACAACACGAAAACAAGCATTCGGCCATTAACTGCAAAACACGCTTTCTACAGCAAACGGAGATCTAAACAAACACAAGGCCAGGTTGACTCTATATCTTTAACAGACCCCGAAGGCATGCCGTCCTCTTAACACTCTTTCGTCCAGTTTATCCCTTCTTGCTATCAAATGTATACTTCTACCCTCCAACCAACACCTGGAAGTGGTGTTCAAGACTTGTCAAAAGATCAGGCAAGCCAAAGCCCGCGAACGCAAGAAACGTAAGATCTATCTAGATCTACTTCCGTCAGTTCAACTTCACTGGGCAGCAGCCTATATAGAAAAGACGAAAGCGATGATATTTGGATGTCTGGTGATAACAGCGCTCACTCATCTGATGCGAGTTTACTGTTTGTCACAGAGTCAGAGTTATCGCAGAGAAGCAGAGCAAGTTCTCCTCAAAACACAAATAATAATTTATTCCAAGAACAACACGTTTTTTCAAAAGGTGACAATTCTGCTGACTGGTACCGTTCACGAGAGATAGAAAGTGCAACTGGAGTCGATGTTTCGTTGCGAGTGGTTGAGAAAACAACCGAGAAACGCACTCCTACTGAAACCAAGAACCATTCCAAAGGCTGTGAACCACAAAGTGTTCTTACTCGGCAATCGGACCTCGCCGACAACGAACAGGCATATATGACGCCACCGGAATTCGAAAAATATTTCAATAATGTCTCTGCATGTGTCAACGAAAATGTTAACGGAAAAGGTTAGAATAAAGCTCGGTGCCTCACTCTAATTTTGTGTTAATTTAGGCATTTAACGGTTGTGTTGCGGGAAAGGCTATTTATACGTACATCTAATATCAATATCTTCACTTGATGCAGAAACAATGAACGAAAAATTATGTAGGGCGGTGCGTATCTGAGCGTACTTATCGCTGCCATGATTGCTTTGAGTGTGCAGCAGGTGAAGAAAAATATGTGTCATGGGCGCTTATAGGCACTGGCGTAACTGACGGGGTGGCAAAGGGGTGAATCGCTGCCCTGGCAAGCAAAACGTAAAAGCCCGGCCCCCACTTAGCTTACATTTCAGGTTTAGTATCTTTTGGTTGTCAATACGTTATTCTTTTCTGCGTTTTCTAATTATTTTCCGGTAATTTAGGGTTGCAGTATAGCCATCCACAGCTGAATTCACCATCATTTTTCAAGTTTTTTTCTGAGTGTTAACCAGTGGCCTCCTACAGTGGCCAGTGGGCTCCTTTCAGCTAAGTGTTCCTCCTGACGCAAACCTCTAATTACCCCTCTGCCGGTAGGCAGTTCTAAAGTGAGAATAGGAATTTTCATACCACAGTACATTTATTCGGCAAGGCAATGTGTACACGATTTTTTGGTTTTCACAACGATTTTGCAAAATGTGTTCAGGTAACAGTGATGCAGTTGCCCTGCACAATCCAGATATCACACAACTTCAGTTTGGAAGAAGCACTTATGTTGTCAGTGACGATTCGTCAGAGAGATCTTTTCCTCCCTCACCACCAACCATCATCGACTACCTCAATCATGAGGATTACGAGGCTAGCCAGCAGACCTGGTCCGATCCGGACCAAAACATCCTCTACTCCGTTCACCGACGACCCATATTGAAACCGAAGGCGGTTAAATTTCCAGCGAATTCTTCAATGTTTCTTGGAAGGATGGTGAATAAAGGGGAACTTCCCCGGCTCAAGGTGGTGCTTCCCGAAAGTGGGTTACTTGCAGGTAGCAACTCAAAAGGCACCTATGGACACCTGGAGGTGGCAGCAAGCTCATTTAAAGTCATCACAAAAGAAGCACCGGCGTGCCACAGAACGATAAACACACACACTGATCGAAGCAGGTATAATGGTTGCCTTTTGGGTAGCTCTAACACAGGAAGACGTACGTGGACACAGCCATCTCACAATGATTTCAACAACTGGATTCCATGCACTCATTTGCAAAACGGAGGTTCTCCCACGTCTACAATTCACAACTGCGATAGACTGCAATCACCTGTGCAAGGTAGGAAGATTGTTTGCGGTATGTTGAACTGTTCTTGTTTAGCACGGAAAATAGCATTCCTTTTTAGCAACTTTGGTAAAGCAAAATCAATTTGGTGTTGTCCGAAAGTGGGATATAATTTCATGCTAAGGAAGGGAATCGTGTGAAAATCTTATTTGTTTCGCATTTCGCTAGTATTTTGTTGCAAAGTGTATTATTCGCAGTACGAAAACAGACAAGTTTTACGCACCTGCAGAAAATCATTTGTTGCAATCAACGTTTGCACTGCATTACCAGTCAACATTTACTGTATCTTTGCTGCTGCGGTTGAGCAGTATGACCACAAAGTTACCGGTACCATAGAGATGCAACGTCAGGGCCGGATTTACCTATAGGCTATATAGGCTTAAGTCTAGGGCCTCAAGATCCAAGAGGGCCTCCAGCAAACTGTGGTAAGCATAGAGTCAATTGCCGGTATATGATCAGTTCGACAATGATTCGTCAAAATTTTATGCCTCAATTATTCGTGAAATTTAATTTTTTCACCTATTCAGATTTCGTGTTGATAACGCCAGGGTCTTCCAACGAGTTTCCATGATTCTCAATATGACCGTTGGTCAAGCCGCGTGCTGACTATTGTGTCGATATACTCAATTCACGTTGGCTGCGTCCCGTATTTGCTGCATCGTAGCGATTGTTACGTGTGGATCAGGCGAAAGAACTTGTGACTGTTCGTGTTTGAAATGAGCCTGATCAAAGCTTAAAAGTTTCACTGCAGAAAAGAGCTATGTATACTACACCCTACACGTTGTGTAGGGCTAGCAGCAGCATCCTACAATAAAAACATAGTTGCTTCTTCTGAACAATAGTGCAGTTTTGTTAGCGTTTCTATTACGTAAAGCTCCTTTGATATTTTCAGATGCGATTTTTCCATTTAAAATTTTCTTTAACAAAGTCATTCAGAAATCAGATTGTTATTGAGTAAGTGCGGAAGCTTGTATTCTCCTACGCTAAGCAAATCAGAGAAGATCTTAATGAGCTTGAATAGTAAGCAAAAGTCACCCTGCCAACTAACAACCACAGAACTCTTATCCCAAGGAGACAAAGAAAAGGGTAACACCAAGAAAATGACAAAAGTGCGTCTGGGTCTGATGCCTTAGAGTAGTGGTTCTTGGTTTATCCAAACCTGCCGACCCTTATTTCTTAGGTTGATGGTTACCACAGCAACTGCTCAGGAGGAAGGTCGTTTCAAGATTTAAAAGAATTAAAACTGAATTAAAGGGTTGCAATGTTCCAAGAGAGGTTGCCCAAACTAAGCATTCGGTGCATTAAAAGTGACAAAATTAGGCAAACAAATTTCAATGAATTCCTGGATGATTTTGTTATGAAGGCCGGAACAAAAACCTTTTTAATTGTTTACTGTGCTTTGTTCAATCTTACTTGATTCGGTGATTGTAGCATTCTGTACGTTTCTCAATACTGACAGCAGAAGGGAAGTTCAAAACACTCCCGTTGCCACGGGCAGCATTGGTGGTCTCACTCAGCCCCTCCAAATTGAAATATGAAACACTGTAATCAGTGGAGATTTTATCAAATTTTCAGAATGTCAAGTCCCGTTGCGCAAATGTAAAGTCGTGCTTGTTGAAGACATTCTGGCGACGGTTCTGGTTTAAATCTCACATGCTTTCGCGCGACCGTCTCGTTGCGACTTGCGTTCGATTTTTAGCAGTCTGAAAAAGTAAACGCTCGAATCGTGAACCTAACAGTTGCAACCATTTCAGTGCGTTTTACTTGACGTGTTTTGCTCGTGTGTGTGCGATTTTGCATCCGCGGTGAGCGAGCCGCAACGTGGTCCAAACTTGTGCTTTAACGCCTTTATGCCGCCATACATATGTGCAAGGTGTTTGTTTTTTTTGAGTACAGATAAGAAAATCAAACGTGCAGCTTATGAAACCGTAGGCCATGTGCTGTGTCAAATATTTAACCATGACATTTCCAGTTGGTTTGCCTGCAAAAATTGATAATCCTGTTCCCGCCAGCCAAGTACAACTTCAACAATTCAATGTCATTGAAAGCTGTTGTGTCGAACGCAACAAGCGCGTTGATCGTGGTGCACTCTAGTAATGATTTAGAATTTTCTATTGACCTTCCTTTATAGCGACCACATCGTCATTTTCGGCTAAGGTCAAACTGAATAGCGCTCTTCCATTTTTCCTCGTTACAGTGGGAGAGGCCGCGTCACAAGTGGATTAGCATAGGGCTTCACATCAGCAAAATCCGGCCCTGAGCAACGTTGGGCTGTGAGCGCAATAGATATTCAAAATGTCATAATAAGTTTTTGTCAAAAAATAATTTAAAAGCGACGTTACTTCAGTGCTGAGCAAACATCGAACCATTTCTATCTTAGCCAGAAAATCAGTTGCCACTTTTACCCAAGTTCTCAAGCGTCTTTTTTAGATTTTGCTAGCCTAGTTTTTTTGGTCGTTTTTAGGCCATACACCGAGTTTTTTAAATGACCGAAAAACGTATTTCAATTCAGTCATAATGTCCGAAAATATAGATTAGTGAACACTGTTACGGAGAGTTTTAGTACTATTATGGGACAAATGGCTGATATGTCTCAGCGAAATAAACAGCTCATAGCAAACCCGGCAAACATTTACCGCTGCCATTCGTCTCCTTTCTTTGCAGAAACTGAACCTCTCCTAAAGTAGTGGTTGAATGAAATTGAAAACAGAGAGATTGAGAGACAGTAATAACGTTATTGCAAACATCGATATCGCTGATTGTAAATGTATTTAGGTTGAAATACTGATCCCTCCGCGAAGTCGGTTAGTTCTGCCCTGCTGATGAAGTGTTGTTGCGACAGTAATTCTGCTCAATACGAAAGGAACCGCATATTCGGACATTTGGTTCATGTGCTTGGCTAATGAGCCAATGGTGCGAAGCTACCATCTGTCGGATTATGACTGAACACCTCTAAGTCAGAATCCCGATGCATTTGTACCCCGCCGGCGACGGGCACAGTTAAATGGTCGTTGGGTTGTTGCTAGAGCCGATATCCGACCGCACGTGAGCGCGGCAAGGGTCAGTGCATCCGCCTGTTGGAAATGGCTGGATGTTAAATCATTCCCAAACGACCTAGTTGAAGATCGAGATGTCGTAATCACCAGAGCAGTCTTTTCATTGCGATTTCTAGAAAGTATGTCTCAAGATCTAGCGATTTGTCCGCCTGAAGCGCGGGAGACTCTCAACAAATCGCGCTAGCATATGGTTGGATATCGGCTCTAGCAAAAACCTTGCGGCCGTCTAGCTGCGTGCCCATCGCCAGTGGAACACGAGTGGATCGTCGCTTTCCAGGGGGGATTCTGGCATGAGGCGTTCAGTCATAATCGCTCAGATGGAAGCGTGATGAAAGGTAGCGAGCTTTAAGTTAGATCCGGGTTGCTGAACATCAAAATATTGCTGAAAGCTGGAAGTTATGCAAAGTAGTAACAGGAAAAGTCCGGCTTATTTAAATGTTTGGTTGTTGCATTATTGCTTCTTTTAAAAAGACAATTACAAGAAAATTACTTTTTTAAGTAAATTACTGCGTTATTTACCTTGATAGGCGCATGCACTGAGCATGCTTTACAAATCAAATAAAAGGATTGCAAGTTGCAAGTAACCCCTTGTGCTGTGAAAACTTGCAGCTTTTTACAAAATTAGGTAACGAATTTTTAGATTCGCTGGTGTTGCAAAACAATGTTTACGTCGTCGTTCTAAAATGTATGGATCTGGGGTTCATCAAATATTCTTTGAACATTAGTGGGTAACAAGCATATTTGCGAAAGAGCAATTATAAATTAATGTAGAACAAAATCCTTAAAACTTGCAATAATATTATAAAAGAAGGCTCTTTTGTTATCAACTCCGAATGATTGAACTCACACAGATCTGCATGCTGTCTGTTCTAAACAATACCAAAGGATATAAGTTAAGTCAACTTGGAACACTGATTGGCATCATTCTGTACAATTATCTTCTCAACAGGCTCTTCGTCTCTTGCAAAAAGAGATCTCTTGCACTTTTCCTCCAAAGGTAGCACCAAAACCATTGAAGCCTGGAACTGCAACAACGCTTATTGGTCTCGACCTCAGTCGCCCTACGTTCAAAACACTTTTGCGGAAAGCTCGATCCAACCAAATTACGAAACGTCTGTGCGACGTTTCACCAACAACAATGTGCTCCAACGACAAAAGAAGCAAGCAAGCGACATTGCTTCTTGTGCAGAACTCTCTTATTTGTGGTTTGCAGATGTGAACAGCAAAGGAGCTTGTGATTCATCCCTATCTGTCAATACGGGTAAGTTTAAAGATAAATACTTGGCTCGCTGGTTACCACAACAGCTGGTGATGCGTAAGGAACTGTCGCAGGTTCCCGGATGATTGTTGGTCTTTATAATCAAGCTAATTGAATGAGTACCGTTATGGTTATCAGTGTTCTCAACACAAGCATTTAACAAGTTGTAAACAAATTATCGCAAATAACTACACAATAATGTACACTATATTCTGTAAAAGATTAGCTCGTCGCAGAGTTTTTCAAAAATGAACATGTTTGCACTTTTAATTTATCAAAACCGCCAAATGAAGCATTCAATTCATCAAATACAGTCTTTGCTTCCTTGCTTGTGGTTCATTGATGCCATTCGCTTTATTTCGATGATCTGTAATTTCATGTAACTCCACAACGTAGTTTTACTTGGAACGGGTTTGCTGTTTCATTATGTTTTTGTCTCAAACTGTCCGTTGCTAAAATGTTATAAAAATACTCTAAAAATAAAAAAAATGTTTTTAATTTTAGCTTTGTGTTGCAGAGCAAACCGGACTGAACAATGTTTTATTTGGACCTACAGAAGACGAACAGCCGACTGTTTCTCAGTATATTTGGGCTGAGCAAAAGCAAGCTTCTTGTGGTGTTCTGAATTTGTAAATGATTTGCTATTCACACCATTTGGCTTCACTTCATTGACACAATGGACTGAATGACATTCGGCAAAGAATGAAAGCAATCCACACAAAAACGTTTTTTGATGCCAAATTTGTTTGCACAGCGTGCATAACAAACATTTCCGAATTCTTATAAATATCTTTCTTTCTCTCTCAGTCTCGAACTAACATTTCAGAGACAATAGCGTACAACCTGCTTCTCTTGCTAGATTATCAAACATCTTGACTGACAAAAGTCAAGTCGGGTTGATCAGTTTTCATTTGGACCTCTGTTATATTGGTCAGATGGAGCCAGTTGCAATTTCAATTGCCGTTTCAACTCGAAAACTAAAAGCTTAGAAAACTTTGTAATGCAAAGAAGACCTATTTTTTGCATTTTGTGCAGCTAAAAAATGGTTGCCAGATGGTTTTGGCCAATTTATTAACTTGCACAAATTAAAGCAATTTTTTTTTATCTTTTTTACTTTTTTTCAGCATGCTTTCTCCAAAATATTTTTATGCGTGAACTGCGGTGCTGTTACTTTCTTTATACACTTTTGTTGCATCGACACGTAGTATTTGATTAAAACATCGTTTGATTTATTAACTCACTCGTGGTTTGTGATTTCCTTGTACCAGCGCCGGATTTAGGAGGAGGCCCAAGGGGCCCAGGCCCAGGTCCCCCACCAAAAGGGGCCTCCCACCATGTTCATGTGTTTAGCCATATGTGCAACATGTGCATGCCGCTTAGTCATTTTTAGCAAGGAAAGTATATTTGTGGAGTAGGCGTCATATTAGTTATCGGTCGGTTGGATGGGAATATTTCTCTTGAATATTGTGGTCTGACGAAACAACTGTTACACTTATAGGTCTCCAGAAGCTGGTCAAATATCTGAATCTAGTGAATGCAAGACCAAGGTAAAGCCACGTACGTAGAACGCATCAGCTTACCTCTGTACTCGTTACTGTTAGATTTTGCGTCTGCCTTAGTTTTGCCCACGTTGCATACGAGTAGCATTATTATGTAGGGCTAGCTTACGTCCTCTTTTTGGAGGCCATGCCCACCTTTTTTATTAAAATGAAATGTTCTACGAGGACATTCAAAAATGTCAAAATGTCCCTGAAAGGGGCCCACTGGCCACGGTACCGATCCCACTAACCAACACTCAGAAAACACTTGAGAAATGATGGTGAATCCGGATTTTGATGTCTATATTTAGTGGCGGATATTCAGGGTCTTCACGGTGTTCAGTGAACACCTGAAAATGAAGGAAAAAATTAAAACAATCGATTTTAGGGTAATTCATTAGCTATTAATGACAAGAACTTGCCTTTATTTGTACCGTTTGACAGCCAGCAGATATTTTTTTTAACAGTGTCGAACGATTTTTACTTCTCTGCTCAAGCATGACTGCAGGTTGTTCAAGTATATACTTTCCACGATGGGTGTAAGCAAGGAATCGATCAGCAAATTTTTAATAGGAAATCGATTTCACGTAAAATTACGCACCCTCAGTCCTGAAAATTG
>JGI24021J15306_10003603_pt1 | contig 17573 bp, 12 predicted proteins | sample Ectturendosymbi1_FD_15306 | JGI IMG/M metagenome (IMG submission 15306)
GTCAACTGATCAGCATCAACAAAAGGCACACTGGAAAAACAAACAAAGAATTCAACATGAGGCACGACTGGAACAGTCTTCTCAGTCATGATGAATCACTACGAATGACCAAGTACTCCAAGGTGATCGAATTATTTACTGTGTTTGCGGAGGTACACAAATAAAGATTTTTAAGAATATTTACAGAAACTTGAATAGATACAGTCAGCATTTTTGCAGAGTTCAGGTATATGGACCTGACTGTTTTTATAAGTGGTAGTAACACAGTGTCAAACTTTGTTGAAGGTTGCTTATCAAACAAACGAAATAGACATAGGAAGTCACCACGATTGTTTCATCATTATAACCAAAAAATTTTTGGTCGCCACAATGAAAGGTAATCTTTCATTAGAAAAGGATTTACTGATAACGCAGAGGTTTACAACAACTCTATCCGTCTCGCTTTTTACTGTGGTTACAATTTATAACTTTGCATTCAGTGTTCATCTCCAAATAAATGCAGAAACTTGTTATGTGCATTTTTGATAGGTGAATAACTTAAAAGAAAAAACGACTTAATTTTTGCTCTTTGGAATAAGTAGCTAAAATGAATAAAGCTTACTGAAAATTGCAACAAATGGAACTACTTTCAAAATTTGACGTTACTGCACTCGCAACTTACAGTAAGTTATTCCACATGAGGTATATTTTCTTTTTCACAGGAGTTCTTCCCTCCTGCTGATGTCTTGGTAAAATATCTCAACGATTATATGAACAAACTGAATCTCAACGTTCAAGTGAATACAACAATTTCCAATATTTTGAAAAGAAACGACAAGCTCTTTGAAATGCAAGACCAGCACAACACAACTTACACATGCAAGTACATGATCATTGCTACTGGAATCGCTGAGCCAAATGTTCCAAGTTTTATTGGTAAGCACAATATTAACGCGTTTCATTTATGATGTTTGGGAGCACATTCAGGTAAAACTCGGACAAAACTTTGGAAAAGCTCTGCCTATTGAAGGGTGTGATTGAAAACTGAAAAATAACTCAAGCAAAGGTTTGCAGTAATGAACATGAATCAGAGGCGTAACGAGGGGGCAAGGGTGGCACAATGCCCCGGGCGCCGAATCACTGGGGGTGCCGAAAAGTTCCAAAATGTCGCAATTACTTCCTTCAATACAGTACATTCGCTCCTGAAAGACCTTTGGTTCGAATATGGAGGCGCCAAATCGTTTCTTGTTCCGGGCGCCATCTAACCTCGGTTCGCCCCTCACATGAATATATGCTTAACATTGTAGTGTGATATAATGTTTTCGTGCTTGCCTCTTCGAAAGCCATGTTATGTTGTTATTTTTTGGAAGGAAATAAAATTGAATTTATCTTTGTGTTTTTGTTAGTAGTGGATTTTTAAAGGCTGCAGCTAAAGTTATTTTGTTTAGGCTCGGAGCTTGTTGATGGCTATGAAGATCTTTCGATCAATCTCGATGATTTCGAGGGACAGAGTGTTCTGATTCTTGGACGAGGAAACTCAGCTTTTGAAACTGCTCAGCATATCATGGGTTCAACCAACGTTGTGCATATGATGTCTAGAAACCGTGTTAAACTATCATGGGCAACACACTACGTCGGTGACCTTCGTGCAGTAAACAATGGGTTGCTTGACACTTATCAGTTGAAGTCGCTTGATGGTCTGTTTGAAGGTATTACACTCGATTCATGTATTTTTCATCAGCAGGCTACTGTACTTTAATAGATGCAGGCCTACTGCAATAAATTTTCTGTTGTTTTTGCGCAGTGGTCTGAGAGGGCCATGATTGGAAGAAGTGATGAAAAATGTTTCTGTCTCATAATTTTTAGAATATTAGCTTTCTCAAAATAAAACAAAACACAAAAACACTGACGTTTCGGCCTGTCAACGACCGACCTTCATCTGGGCACAGAATAAGACTTAGCAGTGTTCATCGTTTTTTGAAAACAAAATGGAGCAAATAATCTCAGCAATGCAATTAAAACATGCCCAAAGCACGTTCGGGCCTCCAGGTCAAAAACAAACCGGGTCCTCCAGGACGCAGTAAATTGCAACGTTGTTCGCGACAACGATTTCTAGGACAAACCATTATTTGCAACATTACGACGTTTCGCTCTAAATGCAGATTTATACACAGAATGGAATACCTGTAAGTCATTAGCTTTTCTGTTCATAACATTACCGGTTGTTTTTGTAAAGAAAAGCTCGAGAAAACGACGTTTCTTAAATCAGTCCAAATGCCAGGATTTTTGCTTTGGGTAATCGATGTTTTGCTATGACGGCGTGCTCCACCAAGGCACTGTATTTGGCATGGCATTTCTCTATGCTAGTTGCGTGTTTTTTTCGAGTAAACAGGGTCTGTTGGTTTCACCTATATATTGTTACTGACAATCCTTACACGGGTCCTCTAAATTGCCCCTTCGGTCTAGAGGGTCTATTTGGATATTTATAAGTTTGTAGTATATCTCCTATTTTTCTAGTTAGCTTTACCGCAGTTCGTTTATTGTGGGTAGTTAAACACCTTTTCAATTTTTCTGTTAGTCCTGGAAAATACGACATGTCATTACAGCAAAACATTGGTGGAGATGGTCATTTCGTTTGCGAAAATTCAAAGAACTGAAAGATCTTATTCTATTTATGCGTGTGCAGTGACAGGCTTATATATAGGGAGATATGACCAGAAGAAGTAACGAAACAGCTTCCTCTTTGACCCCGCTGTTTGTGCGTTCATTACATCAGGCGCGAGATTTTGGCGCTACGGTTAAAATTATGCGAAAACGTTATTCAAGCCTCTTGTAACACTTTTACACAAAACGATGCAGGTAAACATGATGAGAAATACCTATTTCAATACTGAGTTTTTTTACGTACAAATGAAATAACCTATCCATCCTTTTGTTCAAGAAGCTCAGAAGGATTTGATTGCATTAAAATTTCTTTTCAACCTCCCAGAAAACATTACTTAGCCTTTTCTTAAGTTCATAAAAAAAGCACGTACAAGAAAATACTTCAGAAATTTTTACTTCGTAGCCTGAAGCTCTCAGCAGACTAAGAGCAAAATGACCTACTTTCTGGCTAATTGTTTGGATCACTATCATTTTTTTCATATTTCTTCTTTGTATTTCGTTCACTTTCAAAATATTGCTTATTTGATTGGATTGAAAAAATTCAGTGTGCGGCACTTATACAGTATCAGGATATTGGTAGGTGTTTGCGGATTTTCTTTTCTGAAATGTTTCATTATATTTTGCAGAAGACATCAAATACATCACGTTTCATAGAAGTCCTCTGGATGGAAAATTACATGTGGTAGATAAGTCACCAAACGGATATACTTTTCCCGGGTCCGTTGAAGGAAAATACGGTGAAAATTTAATAAAACCAGATGGATTGTTGTGAATATTCTTTGTTTTACGTAAAGAGTGCAATAGGTAAACATTTCCAACTAAGTTGTTGCTGGTGTCGTAACAGTGATGATTGCGAAAACACAACTTTGAAAATCTCAGCACAAGCGATCATATATACAGGACTGAAAAATATTGTTGACATCTAAATGAGTGGTATCAAGTAATTCGAAACTCATTTATGGTGAATGAGACCTGCAAAAGTTTTGATTGCATCAGTTAGTGGTGATGGAGCATACTGCTTTTTCTGCAATTTTTTGTTTATGCCCGTTTCCCCCCCACACTTGCGGCCGCCCATGGTTTCACCTACCACTAGTTCAAACCTGTTTGCTTGAGATCAGTGTAAAAGCGCACTATAATAGTCATTCTTTTCGCATTTACATGTTCAGCAACAATGTTGACCTCAAAAATAATAACAGAAATTATAGAAAAACATTCTGAATTTTATGTGTGCCCGAATAGCTGCAATAAATTTGTTTCAAGTCGATTTTGATAAATCATAAAATTACTTAGGATACTGTTATGTAAGGGTACCCTGTGCCCTCGTTGCTCCACCTTTCACAAGGTAGGGGTGAAGTGCCTCCGTCATGCACCCCCGTTCCGGCGACCCTGTTCCAGTTCAGGGTTTCCAAGTCCTACCACATTTTCATGTTACAACGTGAGTAGACTTCTTCTATCAGAGAGTCGTTCTGACTTCCCACAAGCACGTCGTAGCAAAAGATCTTTTTATTAATCTAAGTCCCAGCCTTCGTTGATCTCTCAGAAGCTGTGCGAAATAAGCATTGATCTGTTGACTTCCTTCATCAGTAGATCACCTACAAAGTTTGTTTGCTTAATGATCCCTCAGGAATTTGTTTGAAGACGAAATACAAAACCAAAATTTGCACGTGCCAAGTGTGACATTCAATCCCAAGAATTATTTCAGATGGTGAAAATCACAGTTTTTATCGACGTTACTTTTTCTCATGCTGGGGGCACCTGCATTGTGTAACACATCGACGCAAACATAGAAAATTTTCGAATCCTGGGATTGAAAAACAGTTTGGAGCTGTTTTTATGCATCGCCTGCATGCGATTACACAGAAGTTNCTGGCAGGGCCGGCCCTAGCAGGTACGGGGCCCAATGCAAGACTTAGGCGCGGGNCCCCTCTGAGCAGTGCTTTATGACGTTATCGTGCTCAGTCAACCTTGCTACGACCTTTTTGAGAAAATGACCTATATGGATATAAAAACCGGCGAATTATTGGAATTGATCTGTATGTAGATGATATCACGAAGTATTATTTTCATTTGGAGAAGTGTGGACATAGCTATTGTGTTCCCTAACTACATCCATGTTTATGACTAACATGCTGCTGTGGTGGATATTAGACAGTGTGCCTCTACCACTCGTAATTAAACCGAAAAGTCTAAAGGAAGCTCTGCAGTGGAGATCTGAGCCGCGAGCGCAAGTGGAAAGTTACGCAGTTACGGCAATCAAACCGAACAAGCGAATTGAACCTACAATGCAATATACTTCACTCTTGTAAAAGTGAACGCCACTTTCGTTCGAAGGACCAGGCTCCTAGCTAGTCACGGGGCGAGGCATTCGGGGGCAGCCCCCCAAGCTTTTTTGTGCCGTTCCCAAATTTTGTTGTGTCCTGAAAAATTTGTCTTAAACATATAATAAAAACAAAAATATTGTCTACTAAAATGTATTTCCCCCCAAACCTTAAAACCTGACTACGTGCCTGCGAAGAATGACCGACTTGGAGAAAGTTGCTAACATAAACTGATTAACCATTCTCACTTTCGGTAACAACAAGCGTAGACGCATTCTTGTTTAAAGGTAACGTCTGGCCGCACGATCAACTGTACTCTGTATGACGCAATACACTGCAAAATCAGACTTCACTAGAGAACAAACCATATATCCGCCCAAAGTTCCTCCAAAAGCCGAATTTCATAGTCATTCTTAATGCATGGGCTTGGACACCAATGCAAACTGTTCTTCATGAATTAGAAATATTTCCCAACTATCACGTCACAGAATGTAGAAAAAACGTACCAAACGCAATACATAATGCGCATGGTTGATTGATGAAATAGAAGCATATGGCCGCCCAATATGATGAGCAGGAACGAGTGTGCTGGGTGGCATTCACAATTTTCGCCTTGCCTAGTTAAACCGCACTGCAGTTTTCATTCAGTGGTGTAGGAGCTGGGGCATCCTTAACGTTGATGTACCTGGACTTTGAAGTAGTGGTTTTTTTATCTATTTACACTAGCAAATAGCCAAACACAATAAAAGTTTGATGGAGCGGCAAATGATAAATGTGATGACTTGAATCCAACGAGCAACCCTTCGTTAGTCTTTGTTCAGCCTCAAACCACTGAACATCTGCCTGTAAGTGACAACTGGACTTCTCATGCTCAGCTAAGCGCACACTAGCACTGGACCAAACATTTTTTTTGGAGAAAAAATCAGATAAGCCAATAGTAAACGAAGGTGTCGAAACCTCTGCACTCGAATTTTCAGGAATTTCGCCCGAATTTTCGGCAAATCAATTCTTTTGGGGTGCACTTGCCCCCTCAGCTCTACACTACTGAATGGATAGCGCGCCATAAACCTTGAAAAAAGTTTACAAAAACCAGCTGAGTACACAAACCATTTCAGTTGCATCACCTCTCCATTGGATCATTTACGTTGTAGGCCTAAGCAACAATTTGAAGAAGTCCTGCCTGCTACATCTTTGGGAAATTCATAATTCAAATCTAACTTATCTGGCCTTTTCATGNTTGGAAAATCTCGCTTAGCTGTTGAAAGAGGTTTGGATCAAGACGCAGGATCCCCACAGTTGTTGATAAAGTTAACATAAGGGCCATCACAAATGAAAAAGTTTGAGGGCACAGGGGAAATAAAGTCTGGCGCACTAGACATCCCAAAGCGAAGGCCCCAGCTTGCAATTTTTTCAGAACAGCGACCAACAAATGTTTTGGCATAACTAGCGTTGCATGCTACTCAAATTATTTTGACCGACTGTCCAGGTAGGCTGATACGGTTCAGTGTCCAGTACAGACCAAGCAAAAAATGTAAAATATAACACTTTTTGCTGCCATGGGTGAATGGCCAACTGTTGGAGTCTTCGGACTCCAATAGAAGATCTGCGTCCTACGGGCTTAACCTTTCATCTTTTGTGTCAATGTTCGTTCTAACGAGATATATTCCTCTATGATAGTCGCAGTCAATTGATTGTTTGAAAAACGGTTTCTACCAATTCCAAATGCAGCGACTACCTCAACACGCTGGTTTAGGACTGCTGCCACGTGGTTGGACAGCACATACCGCGGTCATTATTTGGGTCACTTCTGATGTGGAAAGCGTAAGACGGAAGCGAGGAAATTCATGAACAAACAGGGTGGCAAGAGGCGGGGAAAATGCTAAAATCTTTTAAGAGCGAAGAAAAAGAGCAATAGGTGCAAAGTTTAAAGGAGTTTTTTTATTGCTTTGCATATCGAAATTCAAAGCGCTTTTAAAACTCAGTTACGCGTGTTCGCTATAGATACAGACAATGATGCCACACGAGATGGTTATGATCGCGTAATCCGATGCTTTGGATTCAAGTTCGACATGTCTCTCTTTCATCCGCTGATGCCTCTACGCTACGCTGATAGAAATCAAAAGAAATATCCTCGAATCAACTTGATTTATGAATCCCTTGATGCAAAAAACATGTTTTATGCAGGTATGAAAACTTTTTTGTAAACACTACTTACCTCTTTCAGGATCCAGACCCACCTTTTCTCATAAGATTTAAGATCTTTGAAAATAAGGGTCAAGCAAGCAAAACCAAGAATACTTATTTCGTCTGAAAGAATATGTTCCTAATTCTAATATTATTAAAGCGAAGGAGACTAAATAATGCTCTCAAAACAGTTACAACGAATGATCCACATGTCCAACAGATCTACAATTTAAGCCGAAACGTAGCCGATAATGCGTTTCGATTTATTTATTTATTTTTTATATGACACATGTAATAAACAGAAACAATACAACAAGCCATCATGCAAAAAAGGAACGAATTGTTAGTGGAAATTAGAATTCAAATGAAAACACAATGGCAAGAGAATTTATCAATGCTAACAAAGATTGTCGTTGCTATGACTGGTGGAGTTCAGTAATGATGTTAAGGCAACACAACAAGAAACATTTTAAACCTGAGGTTAAAACGTGACTCGTTATGATATTTTCCTGCATCACGGCAGTAAACGGCAAGTTAATCTGCAGATGGATTTCGTTTTTAGCGACAGTGCTGAAAACAGGCCTGGATTTCCCAAGTAGGTAGCCTATTCTAAGCTATAACCAAGTGGGGCAGAAAAGCAAATAAATTTCGAAAGCTTCTAGAGTTTTTCTGTTTAGGTTAGTGGTTCTTAACCTAGGTTCGATCGAGCCCCTAGGGTTCGACGGAGCCGTTTCAGGGGTTCGACGAAGGTTATCTGAAACACGACTGCATAATTGAATATAGATTATTCATTGATTTCATTTCAGTAACACATTTTTGCTTTCTGTTATATTGGGTAAAAATTGGGTTCGACAAAAGCTTGGAAAACTACGTAACGGTTCGGCGTGTTTGTAAAGGTTAAGAACCACTGGCTTAGGCATTTTTCAGCATCAATTCTAGAGCAACCTGCCTGTTTTTCCTGTTTCAGTGCATTGCAGTGACTGTGACGAGGCTCTGACTTAAATCAGGATATACACTAATTTGCTCGGTATCAACATTTCGTAAAAGATACATGAAAAAAGGGGGCGGCGAAATTACGGCAAAATTTCAAGGAAAGGCAAAATTTCTACAGCCTGTGGGTCGCTAGCACTAGATATCCTGTTCTGGCTGAAAGTTGATTCTTTTCTGAGTTGTAGCAAATTCAGTACTTTGAACAGAATTGCCGCGTTTATTTTCTCCCAAAAATAATCTAAACGATCAATTTTGTGTATAAAGAAGTCATTCGCAATTTATGGGGAAAGGCTTCAACTCCCTTGAAAAACAAGTTGCTACAAAGGTGACACGATCGATTCAAGCAGCAAATCGTTTTACTAGGAAATCGATTTCACTGTAGTTTACTCATCTTCAGTCCTAACATTGCAAGGAAACGCTTAGGAGTCAAATGGTGAATACATAAAGCAAGATTTACAGAAATCAAGCAAATTGTAATCTCAAACACAACCTGGGACCAGAGTTGGCCTCAAAAGAAACCTGAAAAGTAAACGTAATCTTCAAGTAAAGTGGAAACGAGACAACTGCAACGGGTCGCGCTACACATGAGAGAACCAGTTTTTTGGCGAAGGCATTTTATTTCTCTTGTTCAGAGAAAAACCAGGGATAAGATTTTCTCTTGCTTCACCAAGTTTAAAAAAGCTGAGTTCGTGATTTTCTCTGCGTATCTTTCGACCTAGAACATACTCATTATGATCTACTTTTCAAAAGGTACAAACACTCATTCCCTGGATTTCAAGAAGTCTGCAGGGGGCTTCATTCACGGATACAGGTACACGGCTCGTGCGCTTCACCGGATACTGGAGTGGAGGCATTTCAAAAACCCGTGGCCGTCTGTGCATTTCAAGAACACTCAAAATTTGATTCCTCACCTTATCAAACGCCTTAATGAAGTATGTTGCTATTTTACATGAAATCAACACCAGTGTTTGCCTATAGAAAGTTTGTTTTTTTAATAACAATTGAAGCTTTAATTTAAGACAAAATTTTCACTTGACAAATTTATTTCGAATAATCGTTTGTTGACTTTGAATTAAAATTCAATAGAATAAAAAAAGCAGCGAAGTGGTACAGTTTGCGCCACCAAATCTGGCACTACTATTATGGCGCATGCCGTCGTCGACCACAGTGAGCTCGCCGCTTCTCCATTTTTTCTACCTGGTTTGTAACTGAGAATGAATATCCATTACTCAGGGAGGCACGCCAGCTGTTGCAACCGGCAGCAAATGTTTCCGCAGAGTGTAGATAGATGTTGAAGCTCGCCATATCACGCTTGATGATGCCTTTATAGCGAAGATTTGGTGTGCGATGGTATGGAGCGCGCTAGAGAATTCGCCGTAACCATTTCTGTCCAGGACGGGCCGGGACAGTAGCTCAAACGTTTTTGGTCATACCTTGCCAGACGATTGAGCTAGAGAGGTGTTCAAACCCTCTATGGATTCGGCAAGTCTTTTGGTTTAGGTTCAAAAATCTTTTTTCGGATTTGGGGTTGTCTGTGTGTGATGTCACAATGGGTGCATGTTTTCGACTTTTTGGCCCAGTTTACCTGCTTCTGGGCGCCAACCCAACGGACCATTTTTGGCTCAAAATTTTTTTGGAAACTTTCGTCCAAAATCCGCCTTATTAGAGCCCTTGAATGGCGCATATCTGGAGCCAAAATCATGGCTCAAAANCCTAATCTTCGACAAAAATGAAAAAGTTACAAAAAAGGTATGATTTGCCTTCTCAGGGCAAATTTTGATCAGCCATAACTCTGCATCAGACANAGCTAGAGAGATGTTCAAACACTCGAAAGACTCGCGACGTCTTATAGTTTAGAACAAAAAAATTTGTTAGTTTTGGATTTGGGGTTTTTGCTCAACCAGAAACGCAACAAAGTCCATCAAACCCTCTAATGACTCGTATTATAGCCTAGAATCCAATAAAACTTTGAGCCACAAATCGACTTGTATGTTTGGCTCCCAGTGGATGATGACGTCATCCAAATATAAGCAAAGTTGCATAAACATCCTCTAATTATGTAAACATAAACAAAAAAATGGACATCCAAAAGTAAATTTTCTTTTATATTCTGAACTAAAAGTCTTTCTGAATCTTTAGAGGATTTGAACAGCTCTCTAACTCAATCTGCTTGCGAGGTATGACCATGACCCGGCATGGGTATAATATACCCGAGGTCAGCATTTGTGGGAGCAGACTTTTGTCTAATTTTGTTTTGCAGCCATAGTTTTGGCTCCAGGTATGCTACCAAAACAATCAAGGGCCCAAAAGACTCTCATGATAGCCTAGAATCCAAAAAATTGCAACCAAAAAATGGCCATTTGAGTCGGGGCCTAGGGCCAGGTAATCTCAGCCATAAAATTGCGCAAACATGCCACCATTATTATGTCACCCACAGAGAACCCCAAACCCAAAGCGAAAAAAATTTTTTTAAGTAAACTATAAGATTTGCCGAATGCGTAGAGGGTTTGAAAACCTCTCTAGCTCATTCGGCTGGCGAGGTGTGGAGTTGCAAAAAGTTGCAAAGTCGGGTCAAAAAAGTGCCCCGTGCTATAGCGCAGATTTGGTGTGGCAACTCTATGGAGCGCGTTAGAGAATTCGCCCTGAAGGATCGCAGTGGGCAGGTGACCATCATCCATACGAAGGATTGACCCATCGAGATCAGACGTCGTTGCTCATGGTGGTGATGAGCTCATATGAGCTGGTGACATGCAGGGTGGTGGAGTTGAGGACATGGCCCTCCACGAGACACCAAGCATAAAGCGGAGACATTTGAAGTGAATANCGTTGATGCAGTGTTCTTGGCGACTGTATGTGCACCACGTCTCGCTTCTGTGCAGGAGGACTCACAGGATGTACGCGGGGTAGATTCTGGCTTTTAGTTTGATAGTGAAAAACTCACAAATCTGGTAGTTAGCGTTTGATTTCCAGTCGGGTAATAACGAAGACTTGAAAAACGACACTTGCGGCCTGTCCAGCCTCGTGCTCGGCGTTAATGGGTGGGTTCAAGGAAATAGTTTACGCGTGGTCCTGCCTTTGACTCACCAGTGCAGCATTCACCGCGAAAGACGCTGCGTGGCCCACGGCAAAAGCAAGCGGATAAGGGCGCCTGCAGAGTGCAAACCGCTTGTGATACTCTGACAGGAGTACGAAACAGAGTTTAAATGAAACTTATCCCGATCGGTAAAAAGAAATGAGAATGTGAAACTAATAAAAAATATTTATTGTAAGAATTACTACAAAATACGCAATTCCTTTGCTTGCTAAATATTGTAATTGATGGCTTTTTATTTTTGTTCGATGCTTTCAGATTTTATTTGAACATTTTGTCAACTACCTCTATCTTGAAACAAAAGCCCATGTGTTTATTTAACTCAACATACTTATAGCGCATGATGTAACTTTGCCAGTTGTGTTGCTGTCTTCAAAAGAATAATACGCTTTACCAAAACTTTTGCAATTTTTTGCTTTGTGTTTTATGATAATATATTGATCGCTGAACTTCTTATCTCTGTGTAAATCTAATGGGTTCAAAAAATTGCGTTTTTGACATTTGTTCTCATTGAAATACTTTTGTTTGAAAAGAAGTTTTCTTCTTCACGCATGTGTTATTCTTTCGGTCAGTTAGCGTTACGTTTCATTGTGTATGTCCAGTCGTCCTTTAGTACACCCAAGAGGCAATTACTTTAACACCAAGTTTAATAGGATGGTTCGCAACCAAATTAATTTTCATGATTATCAGTTTTCGAACTAAAATAGGGGTTTGTGAAAGGCTTGACTTAATTCCTTTTCTCAAATGCTCAATTTTATGCAAAGACGCTGTTTCTGCAGTTATGCAAAAAAACGTAATCATTGGTCAGTATATTCCACTTCTATTCAGCTTCGGTGAGGATTTTCCAAAGTTAATGGTGTCTACACGAAAATTAACATCAAGGCAAAAAAGACCATACGATTTTGAAACAGCAACGATATCCATCAATTTTGAATCAACCAGATATTGTTATATTGTCGATGTGGACAGAGCAAAGCATTCCAAGATAAGCTCAAAGCACTGAATTTTTTTTTATCATTTTATTTTTATCTTGAAGGCCTCTGATATCTACCAAATGTTCAGCGTTTTGTGCGACGTTGTGATCTTCAACGAAAACAAGACGGAAGCATCTTACTTAGAGGCTGTTCCTTGCGCTTTGGTCAGCAAGCTGGAGATTGTAACAGGACATAAAGTTTCAGGACCAATTATGATGATCTCATTGGAATACGGGAAAAACTTTTCTGGACCAGGAAAAGATGTATTTAACTCTGAAAGAGCATTAGGCGAAGCCAAATTAGCTTACCAGTCAAATTTTCTTCACCCTGTGCTGTACTTTTACAGCAAGCTAGTAACTGTTAATGACTACCTACATAGACCAGAAAAGTGGCCGTTACCGATCCCAGACGACATTCATCACATTGTTGAGGATTTCACCACCAAATTCGATGGCCCCGCAACCCACATTCTCCCAGTAAGGCGGTTTCTGGAACGAATAACACAGAGAGATCATCGGTTTTGGTTTTCGGATCAGTGTTTGAAACTGTCCTTAACCTATAACTCACTTCCACTTGGCTGTAGAACAAATGAAGGCAATGGTTCATCATGGCCCATCACTGCCTCTGGACCACTGGATCGCAATCGTTTGAAAATGTCTGCGCACCTTCTTCCGTTTGTTGCAGCCAAATAATAAAAATGACGGAATCTCATTCGTATTACTGACAAATCAAGAACGATTAATCATATAAAGTTAGAAGATGAAATTAGAATTGTGAACCCACGGTATTGGAGTTATTGTTTTATTTTTAACACTTAAATGAAATTTTGTGACCCGGTTACGAGTGCAACGCATTTATACGATCTTCTTTTGGATTGTTTGAGTTTGTTTTTGTCGCAATGGTTCTTCTATCTTACGACGATAATAAATAATGAACTAGATAATGAACTTGGCGTTGACCGAGCCATACGCAGAACAGAAACGTCTTAAGAAATCATCAAGTACCGTATTTTTGTGTTCCACAAAGAAATTTGCAAAAATTGTTATCAGTATAACCAATTCTTTTAATTCCTAGAGTGTCGTACTTGCAGCTGTGTTTCTCACGAATGATATAAAAGAATAGCAAAATTTGAGTGTGTACGTCAATGGTCTTCGTCAGTCGTCTTTGTGCAATCGCCCCTCTACAGAAATTTTGCTTGAAAATCACCCCTGCTTGTGATTTTAGCGTTGTCGAAAAATTTTCGTTTTCTTTGAAAATAATTCAGTACTTAAGAAATATTGACGGGCAATCTAGTTAGCACAAAACAAAGCGAATACAAAGACATTTGTGGAATAAATGTTATTCCTTTCTACAACACAGTTCGTTCCAACCAGTACTGTTGCGATCGGAAACCCGAGCGGCATGTGCGCAAAGCTTCGCACCGTGGCAGCAAGCAACAATAGAAATCATGCTCGCAATCTCTCTTACTATTGCTTGCTCGCGCTACGTATATAATGGTGTTGTTCTTCACGCACATCGCGTTCGTGGTGAATCACACAATCAACGCAACACCACCGGAGAGGTTGCAACAGTGTAAACCTTGTGCCTGGTGTTCATCAGTAAGCTTTTTCAAAAGCAGGTTGGCCCCCAAATTTCCCTGCTCCTACACCTATGAGGCGATTGCTGTGATTTTTATAAATGCCCAATGCTTGACTGAAACTTTGCTCTGCAACACGCGTCATGGCAAACGCCAGTAGTAATAATAGCTTCAATAATAGCTCAAAATTTCTGGAAACCGCTCACTGTAGTTGATAAAAAATCTGACTATTCGTTTGAATGAAATGTAGCACGGGTTTCATCCTCGCTTTGGACGTCGACGAGACGTTTCTGGATGGTGGAATCGCATTTGCTTGTACCAGTTAGCTGACACAAAAGCAAGGCATTTCACCCAGTCACGTTCTACGGAATCCAACGTTTGCCATTATCTCCACAACAGCATTATTTCTTAGCAAGCCTCAAGCAACAGGTGGTGAAAAAGATTTTTGGACACCTTAGTGCAGCCAAGATGGCTGATGGTTGGACAAGATGGTAGATTGCCAGTTTAAGTTTCCCCTTTCCTAGTCTACTTTTTGTTATACTCTGTCATAAGTCAGATAAACACAGTATAGCTATATACACAAGCATCAAAACCCTCGAAGTGACCGAAAAACATGTTCTAACACCTTGAATGCCGGGGTACGAGTACGACATATTCGTATTTTGAAATCGGCCTAAAACCAGCAGTTTTCGGTTGCCTTACCAACGCCATAGCTCCTCTGCCGATTGTGCTAGAGAGCTGCTCAAACCCTCAAAAAATTCGGCAAGTCTTCTAGTCTGCAATGTAAAAAAGTTGTGGTTTTAGGTTTCGGTTTTTTTCTGAGTGACATCATAACTGAGGTAGGTTTTTGGCCATTTTGGTTTATGTTACCTGGCCTAAGGCTCAACCATTAGACCAAAGTATTTCGCTGAAGTTTTCATTGGAAACAAGACTAGTATCCGATTCTTTTGGGCCTTTGATCGACTTTCTAGCGTTTCTGGTTGAAAAGTTATGATCTAAAATATACAAATTAATTGGTTATCTAACTAAATTGTTTACTTTAGATCATAATTTTTGAACCCGAAACCGCAGCAGGTAATCCAAAGTATCAAAAAACGCGGATTTTAGCCTAGTTTCCAAAACAACATCAGTGAAATACTTCCATCTAGCGGTTTGGTCCCAGGGCCAGATGAAGTGGGACAAAGTGGCCTATAAGTACTCTACTTATGACATAACTCACAAAAAATCTGAAACCCAAAACCAAATAATTGTTTTCACTGCAAACTACAAGACTTGCCGAGTCTTTTGAACCTTTGAACAGCTCTCTAGCGCTTACGGCGCCGGAGGCATGCTCGCGCAAAGCCACGCGCGACTGCGAACACAGAGATGAGCATTGGACTGGACTTGGATCCGGACTACGACGAATTTAATTGATTTTGGATTGGATCCGGACTGTAAAATGCTTTATAAATTTAGGATTAGGACCGAATTTGGACTGAGTTAATGGAAAAGAATTGTGTAATTTTTGGCAGTAAAAAGCTGTTTTTTTTCATTTTTTGGGCTGTATTTGGACTTGGATTTCAAATTTCTTAAACCTTTTGGACTATGGTTAAACTTGGACTGAGATTTTAAAATTCANGATTGGATCTGGATCGCAAAATATGACAGTCCGCTCATCTTTGGCGAACAGGCTGTTTTCGCGCGAACCGCTTGAATTAACCCGGCACTGAAAGTTTAAAGCACGTTTTTCAGCTAGGTATAACTAATAGTACTAACCATTAATTGCTACGTGTTTGTTTCGCAACAGTTATATTTACAGCATTTTTACAATAGAACACACTCAGCTGCATTGTTTTACTCAAGTTACGAACAAAAGATTACAATGGAACACATGATAACGGACTGTAGCAATTTTTGCCTAAGAAAATGTCTTTTTTTTGCAATGCTCTACCCAACGGTGGGAGTCTTGTTTCCAAGAAATTTTGCTAATTATGACAAATCGAGTTGAAGGAATTTGTAACAGTTCAAGACGTAAAATAGTTAGGCTAAACTTAAGTAAAAGTGTGATTAATATTGCTAATAGCTGCCAAAGTCGATTCAATGATTTAGTGATACCAATGATCATTGGCCCATTATTAGTATCTTCAAAGAAGCTGAAGTTTTCTTTTTTTAAATATGGAGTTTGACAATTGGGTGTTTTCCGATAGCTCTATCAGTATTGGTCCGCTTTCAACCAATATAATAAAATAAAACGAGCTACTGCATACTCTAAGAGAAAATTCCAAAGTCCCTCGCGTGCTGATGTACACAGGCTGACAATTTTTGTTACTCGATGTTCCTTTTTTGACGCAGCTCATGTAACGACTTGGTTAACCAACATAGCAAACTACTCAGTTCAACAGTTTCTATACTCTTTTTTCTTATTTTAAATATTAGACTAAAAAAATTTCCTGCAAATTCATAATCTTTGCCTTAACCAGTGTTTGACCCTATAAGCCCGTGACACTCTCCGTGGCCTTGGATAGTTAGGGCAGCAAAGCGTTGTGGAGGACGATTTTAGTTTGATTGTTACATCACCAGTCCTACATCGTGTGTTTTATAGCCTTTGTTACCAACCTTGGAGTGAAAATATATCAAATGATATGGTTCCAAGTAGAAAGTATTGTTTTTATTTTCGGAATCAATTCAAAATTTAATATAGTTTATCCTGCAGAAATGGCACCCCTTGAAACTGAAATCGATCCGCAAATCTGACAAGTGACAAAATTGCCCCCTGGGGAGCGATATTGTCCCCGTTGAAGACCACTGGTATGCATGAATCCACAGGTTGCATGCAGTGCTGGCGCTATCGTTAGGAGAACTAGGCGGCTGCCTATGAAAAAAATTGCAATTGTGTGGTTTAGGAAGTGACGAACATGCACCAAGTAAAAATGAATGAACATGATGAAAGTGAACAGAACACACGTTTACACAGTTTATGAGATGATACCGGTACTAAACTATTTCAGGTTTGATACAGGACTATTCTTATCAATTTCATATGTGCTATAGATAAGCTATGCCGCAATTGGTTACAATTTTATTCATCTAATAAGCTAAACTTTCCTGTGTAAAACAAACGTCCTTTTTCCGTAATGTATAACGTGACGATATATGGATGTTTGTTTAGGAGGTGTGGGTGCTGCAATGAATCTTGCCTAGGGTGCTTACAAATCCATCAATGGCATTCTGTCAGGGCCAGCAGGCATGCATCTCAGGCCATACTTTATCAAGTTGACTGCAAAATTGTAAGGTTGCCATCTCTGTTCTTTTCATTTCTTGATTTTTCCTGACTGCGCCGCTTTTTCCGGAGTATAGGCTCATGTCGATATCTTCACTAAATCATCTTTCAGCCATCCGTGTAGTCAGCTTAGGAAACGGTACCGAAACGCCAGCATTATTGATGTTAGTAGCCTACTTGTAGACTATTTAAACAGTCAATTTTGGATTACAGACCGCACCACCTTAATTTATTTAACTAAACAGATTCCAGATGGCGCATTCGTGTACATCAGAGGTTTGTTGTACATGTGGAACTTTGTCGATTTTTACGACGCCAGAATAAAAATGGGCCTGCAATACTTGTGGAGTTGCTGCTGCCGACATACAACCACCACGTCTGTTCCAGTTCCTCGATCCCAAGATCGCCCCATAGCGACTCCCTCCCGGAGATTTAATTTGGCTGACATGCAGTTTAGTAAGGAAGTAGAGAAACTGCTGGCCCAAGGAGTTATTGAACCTTCTAGGAGCCCTTGGCACGCTCAGGTTCTTGTAACTAA
>JGI24021J15306_10003606_pt1 | contig 17570 bp, 11 predicted proteins | sample Ectturendosymbi1_FD_15306 | JGI IMG/M metagenome (IMG submission 15306)
TGTACGTATTTTCCTCCGATAGCCTAACGTGGAGCTCTAATAGTTTATATTCAGTGCATTGACACATAAAATAAGAAGAGTGGATGTATAGAAAAATTTGCATATCATGTCAACAAACTTCGCCAAAACGTTGGTTTGGAAACAGGACTATGACGTCATTTTGTGAAGTCACAAACAGCGCACACCAAATACAAATGACTACCCTATGCCGCTGAATGAAACCCCCCATGAAAAGTTTCTGCGTACGCCACTAAATTTGTAGGACAACATGGTCAACGGTTTGTTCTACTCTGATAAATGCGAACAGTTGCGACATTTCTCTTACTCTGTGAAGAACAGATGGGAGACAAGAATACAAGGTTGCACGCGAAGACAGAAGCGGGGAAAGTACTGCGGACCCGTGATTTCATGAGTTGTTGCGAGCTTATGGACTCGCGGTGCGAAGTCAAAATAATTGTTTTTTCATATGGGAGCAATTTACCACTAAAGCATTCCCAACTTATAAATACCCCAGACTGGCTTTTCAAGTTTAACTTTTGAATCGCTGATATTCCAAAGCAAATATCTCCTATGCTGTGACTTCGCTTCAACATGCTTGTTTTGTTGTGTTTAAGCTCAGTTTTTTTTGTAATTGAACTCCATGGAAAACTTTATTTTGACTATCTAAACAATGTCTTTTTGTCAACTGCATTTTACTGGAATTTTTTTTAGATGTATTACCTTTTTGTTATTGGTAGTAGCAGGCCCAGTTACGACATGACAAACCTTAAGCCCCAACTGTTACACACGAAAGTAAGACGATTTGTGAAACGTTGCTATTGATATGCACTCTGTCGCCTGTCGCATACATAGAATTAAAACGTATCTCTCGCTCTACCGATAGAAATATGTTAATGCAAAAAGTCGAACCTTTAAGGATTTCAGAGGACGCATACGATCATCTGCTGTTCAACCTAAAGACATTAAAGTGGAAAACTATGTATCTTCCTTGATAAGGTCCAGATCATCAGCAATTGGGAAAAAAGAAACACGAAAACCACCGGCAAAGGCCTAACGGTTTTCCAAAGGCAAAGTGTGAAAGAGTCATCCAAGCTTGTATACTTGATCGGAAGTGTGAAGATCAAGGTACACTGCTAAACTGAAAAAACGATTTGAGTAATCCTACTTTTATTTTATGCGCTAAAGTAGAACGGTTTTACTTCACTCTTCCAGAAATTTAACACGTAAATAAAACGGTAACAGTCAATCATGGCGACAAGGAAGTGAGTCCTTTCCTATGGTCTATTGCACAAAATAATCCTCAAAGTGAAGCGAAAAGCGTTGCTAGATATGAAAAACCTTGCTATACTGAATAATTCACAAAAGAACCATGTTCTACATTGTGCAGTTTATGCGAATATTCGTCAGAGGTATGTAGCTTCAGTGAAAGTTTTAATCAGCTGTAGCTCAAAATCGCTATTTATTGCAGTCCTCTTATTTAAAGACACGGTACTGGTCAAAAGGTGATATTTTTCTGGTGAAAAAAAGCAATGGAGCAAAAAAGTGATAGGTTTCAAAGTTTAGGTTAGTAGTCCCGTTTAAATTTTACCAAATACATCATTTCCTTGCACAACACGATAGAAAAACTGAACAGCTAATCTAATGCCATACGTGTATCCAATCGGAGGAAGAAAATGTAGTGCGTCGTCTCTTCACAATTTTTAAAGTTTGCTACAAAGGCAGTTGAAAAAATTTGTTAACGAGGTCTATTCTAACGTAAACATGGACTTCAACGGTTTTTACCACATTTCATACATCTCGAAATGGACAGCATGAATTGCATGAAGCACATCAAGGCGATACTCGATTTCCTGCCGTGTTCGCCGCAGCATAACCCCATGAGTGGTAGCAATGGCATCAGAACTCTTTTGCTTCAAGACAGTAATGTCTCGTATCTTTGTTGGATACGCGATATCTTTCACATAACCCTATAGGACAGGGGTTCTTAAAAGTTTGTGTCAATGTTTTGTTAAAGTATTATACAAATCCAGACTCAAGTCCTCATTCTGAGAACTTGGACTTGCTTCCATATAGACTGACTTTGACTTGGTACCCGTTGACGTTGTAGCGACCTTTTTATTCACTACTCTAGTGAAGATTTCTTTGCCAATTCTGTTTTGTTTCTTTAAATTTTGTTTATATTAGACTTGGTTGTAAAGAGTATCCAGATTAGACGAAAATTAGACTCAAGGATATTGAGGCGTGAAAACTACATGGGTCACTGTCATAGAACGAAGTCCAACCATAGAACGAAGTCCAACGAAGTGATATCTGGTGAACGCGGTGGCCATGGGATTGGCCCATCCTTACCAATCCATCGAACTGGAAACTTTTGATGGAGGAACTCACGAACTTGCAGTTCTTTGTCGCCCGCTCCTCCCTTTATCGAACATTGTCCCTGTCTCCATAAATTTCCTGTGCTATGCCCGAATCGAGTGACGTGATGGTGGATCTTTTCCACACTTATTTCTGCAGCTTTCCTGAGTCTGCACATCAGATTTTGTGCCATTAAACCATACATATTCCACACGGTTGCTTTTCTTGAGGAGTAGTGCACATTAAATTATTTGATAAATTTACTCAGAGGAATGTGCCAATGTGTTTTGTGCGGCTACTGATACATTGGTACAATTAACAAAGGATGCATATAAAATGGGGCAAGCATTTGTCTGAACCGTTTCATTACACTAATGGGGTAAGACAGGGGGGTATTGAATCCATACTTGTTTACCGTATATTTAGATGATTTATCCAACCAAACAACACTAAACCTGGGTGTTATATTGGTGAAGCCTCACGGAAGCACTTGATGTTTGCTGATGATATTCGTGTTCATCCCGTTGCTGACACTATGTGGACAAACCTTATATTTGGATAAGGACTGAGGATGCGTAATCTTACGTGAAATCGATTTCCTTTTAAAAATAGCTGATCGATTCCTTGCTTATACCCATCGTGGAGAGTACTTAGTTAAGTGGACAAAGTGTGAAATGTGTTAACCACTAGAAATATTTGGGGATTGTACTATGTACTGAGCTCTCAGATGACAAAGGCATTCAGAGACAACTGCGATATCAATATTGTGCAGCAAACAAGCTGCGAGCTTCTTTTTCCCGATGTTACACGCAGTAAAAAGGTTCTTTTACTTTCTTTCTGTACGTCCATGTATGCATCACAATTTAGGCGTAATTTCAGGAAGGCATGCATGCAGAGATTGCGTGTGGCGTATATTTTTGGGTGCAGGGCTCTACACAACCTGCCGTGGCGAGCGAGTGTCAGTAGTCATCAGGTTCAATGTAACATTCCTATATTTGACGCCCTATTGGGGAAAAATGCATACCTCTTTCTTGAATGATGCAGAATGTCTAACAAAGCATGATTGCGTTTTTATTGTTTGAACGCTACAACCGCATGTTACTTTGTGACTGAGTACTCGGGAGTTACAGTGTTTGTTTGAGGGCGTGTGCATACCACAGTACTTTCGTACGTTACCTGGCTTTTACCGGGTTGGACACAGTGCCCTATTCTGGAAATAGTGCTGTACCAAGTGTTACGGGTTAGGGGACAATGGTTTTACTAAACTGTCTGTAACCCTGTTATTGTACCTCCAACGCTGCTATAAAACGTTCTGTTTTGTCTGTTTTTATCAATCTGCGTTATGCAGACTGTGTGTGTTTGTACTCTATGGATTTCGTGTCTGTTTCAAAACTTTAAAATTAAAAAAATAGGGTTATATTTAAACAGCAACTTAAAATAACACATTTAAAAGGATACCTGGAACAAAACATTTAAATGTGATCACAAAACGTTGATGAAAACTGATTAAAATGAAGCAAATCTGGTTACAATATCATATCAACNAACTTTGTATAAAGTTTTTCAGTATGAAGAGAATNTATGGNCATCCANGTATGTTCAATCCGGCTTTGTCGCCTAATCGTTTGGTGTTTCATGCAAAGAAATCGTGCATGTGTTAGCACAGATTTTCTTGAAACATGTTTGTGGATGAGATTTCAATTTGCCAAAAGCGGACATCATGTGTCAAAATGTCAAGGTTAAACAAATTAGATGTCGTTGTTAGGAAGAATTCAAGTGCAAGTTCATTTATGAAAATGTGTCGCTCGTATAACGCTTTCAATGCACAGGCATAATGAAGAATGCAGCAAATGCAAGTAAATAAATAAAATGAAATCATACACAAACAAAGAATTTTGTATTCATCATGTTACAAAATTAAAGTTAGTCTTTAACCGTGAATGTCCACATTCTGAGAGCTGTTGCCGCAGGACAAGCGGAGGGTCGACAAATGGTCAATTGGCCGGAACGTCTGCTAACCCTGTTGTTGGTAGTGATAAAAATACTGAAGAAACTGACACGCGTGAATGTTTAAATAATGTGAAAAACAATGAAAAAACAAATGTAACAGGCACTGGCATGATGATGTACTGTAGGAAAAGTAAAACAAAGGGCAAAATGTCATGTGATGATGCTCCAAAGGGGGTTAAAAATGATGTTTCTGTGTGCACTGCGCAGGAAAGATTCGTAGATCGTCATATACATTAAAGAAATGAAAAAATGCTTGTTGCTGAGGAATATTAACATTATCGGACATCACTTTCACCAGTGAAAACTTTTTGAGGTGTCAGCATTATTATGTAAATGCTCGTTGAAATTACAGTCAGATTGCTGCAACGATCTTGTTTAGCTTAAACACTTCGACACAAATGAAACTTAACAGGCAATCAAGATTCTGCCATCACTGCGCTCGCTGAACCCACTGTTTGACAAAAAAATAAATAATTGGGCCTATACTGTCACTCACTAGCATGAGAAAAGTGATTATTTCGAGGAATAAATGCGTACCAATCATGTACATATCCAGAAAACTCGTGAGTTATCAAGACTTTTACTTCATCGTCGTTTCGGTTTCGTCGCTAAAACTGTATGACGACTCTGCAATATCACTCGCCATTTTATTTACAATTATTTGCAATTGGAGCCCATCCGAGATTACCAAAACACTCTAAAAACGCTTAGTAATATTTTTGAAACACCTTGATGAAATTTCATAAAGTTTTGGTGTTTAGGGTGGTCAGTCTCCTCCCACAAGGCCATGTGTTCTACGGCCGAGATAAAATTTAAATATTTCAAAAAACTTGCAATTTGTTTGAATACGGGTGTCCACTACCACAAGCGTTGGCGAACTAAAAAAGCTCGCCACGTCCATTGTTTGCTGGTAAGGTATGATAAAATATGCTATGACTAAACAACAGATTTTCTTCTAACAAAAGCCGCACGACCGAAAGAAGATGCACAATTCACAACATCATTCATGACACATTGATTAGCTGAAAACGCAGAGGGAAAGAACGATGCAGCAAGTTTCTCAACACAGTCACGATGAACGCATTCAACCAGCACGAGAAGTGCAGTGACCCGTGACGCAGAGTTTTACTACAAGTTGATAGGCGCATGTTTCAGCTCATCACGCCGGGGCTTGCCCGGTAAGTTTTTACAAATATTTGTAGAAACACATAGATTGCATTCGCTTTTATTTGAATGATGGGAACCTCAACAATAGATCAAGAAAACCGTCATTAGGCATAAGAAGAGATTCCTGGCCACAGGCGGACGGCCTCGGCGCGTTAGGTTCAATCTACGGTAAATAAAACTTTGGTAAGGCAAGTACTGCTTTGGAAGAACATGTTTACAGTACAAACACTTTACCACTTTGCAAACAAAGAGTTTACAAAAACAAAACGGGGCTCATTGTTTGGTATAAAAGAAGCTTCTGTTTATCATAGTATGCTAAACTAAAAAGTCGTAAAACAACAGTAAAATACTTTTATGTTGTAAAATTCGAATAACTTAATTTTAACTGGTTGGTGCGCGTTTAACATAATCACATATAAGGTACATATTTAGTACAGAAGATGTTTGGGTCGCAGCTTGACCAGAACTGAGCCTTTACACGTTTTTATGAGGGTTGCTTATAAACGAATGTTGTATTGTAGAATATCAACTGATTAAAGCGCTATACTGTGATGTTGTTGTTGTAGTTGTTGTTACAGGTAGGCAATATTTCAATTCCCCACGGTGACGAGCTCAGCACATCAGCACTGACACACCACCTGCGAATCCAATCTGAATAATGCCTTGGAAAGGTTTATTTCTAACTGAAATTTCTTTGCACCCCAGGTAATTTCTGGAGATATAATGGGTCGAAACATTTCTGGGCAGCGCCATGCGGTTACTGTTTGGGTCAGCAGTTTCAGCCAAAACCGTTTTCACAGTATATCGTTAGCAGGTTGCACTTGCAGCTGAACATCTCAAACAAATCTCCGCCGTTGTTGCTAAATGCGCGTTCAATCGACGAAAGTAATGTTCCGTGCTTTGCCTTGAAAGATGCACGAACCGATTACGACAATGAAAAACGAACGTTGGCGAAACGTTTTTGACCCAAGCACATAGAAAAAAACAAAATCACAAAATAAACGAAAACAGAAGCGAAGAAAACTACGAAGAAGCGAGGTGGTCCATAAGCAGCACTCTGCAAAACTGTTGTCAATGACTAAAGGCTGTCAATGTTTAATTTTCATACAGCATATTAAAAATATTTCTTGCGGTTTTCGCATAAAACGAAAACGAGTCCTTGAAAGCAGTGGAGATACTGTACTATAAGTTAGAAGATCTTTGACAGCGTTTTGCATATTTCAGATTCACTTCGGATTGTATACGTGCGGAGCTTTTCTTCAGCCTAATTATTTATATCTAAAGGATGCAAACACTTGGAGTTTTGTTGCTAATTTGGGGGAATGAAAAGCTGTGGTTCCTAAGGCTCTTAGATCTCTCTCGAAATACCGCGGGGCAATACTTTTTCACATTTTAAAGCTACTCTGTGATAATCCTCCATCTTTACCGTCACTCCATAAAGTAACGAACCTTTGTGGAATATGGCAGTGCATCGCGTGTATCATCATTTTATGATTAGTATTAAACATTTCATTGCACAATGGTACAACTATTTTGGTTCATGCAAATGTTCTGACAAAGTACTACTTAAACTTTGAATTCCCCCATAATGTTTTCGTACTGCTGCTCAAGCAGAAAACGCTAAAAATACCGCTTGATGAAGGTTTTGCATGAGTCTGTAACATGAACAAAGATATCATGTCACAAACGACGTTCTTATCCACGCTAATGATGAGCGTATCTTGTTTTAAATGATGTTAGCTGCATACGAAATAAAGGCTCTACTAACACTAAAAACAAAGTTGCCATCAACTTTCAAAATTTCCTGAAATGATAAAGAAAACACACAGAAGTCTTTTATTCCGCTTAAGTTTCGTTGGCCATTGCCAAGAGCCCCCGACATGTAGCCTACGCACACAATCGTAGACGGGTGCAGTCATCCAGGGACTTTCACTAATAGTAGGATTTCATCTGCTTCAAAAAACGCTCGTGAATGAAAGAAATGATTGCTTTGCAAACATTGAAACGAACCAAATGGTCTGCGCTTTCAGCGACAAATTCGTGCTTCCCGGTTAGCGACCGAAGGAGCTCGCCCACGCGCAATTCTCCCCTCCCCCTAGAAGCTCAGACACCGCACTCAAAAAATACTTTGCGACAACTCCCGTGCAAAGCGGCCGGTCTCTTTAAATTGGCGCAAGCCGGTTGAATACAGGTGTACCAGCGCGTGGCCGGGTTTTTATCACTCCGTGCCGGCCCTCGGTTCTCCGCAAATAACGCGTTTGCATCGCAGCAGGCCGCGTGAAGGTGATGCGGCTGCAACGCGATGCGGCGGCTGCAACCGGGCGTTCCAGGCGTTACGGCAGGACTGCAAAAAAAGGCCGAGGTTTGTGCATGGCACGACAGCAACCGGCAACGGGCACTAATAACGCAGCGTGCTCAGATATCGCACGATACGCGACTTTGCGTTAGTGTTGCCGAACGTGGCGACAGTTTAATTTCCAGCGGGTTGTTTGACATAATGTTGAGCGGGTGTAGACTTGTTTTGGAATGCTTGCAGTTGGCCGTAGCAAAACAACGCGCTCAGACAAGAAAGTGAATGTCGAATACCGGAGCCAGACCGCAGTAAAACGAGAATGAAGGTGGAAGAGAGAACTAAATACCGTCAATAGACATCGGACCAAGCCAGCTGCGTTCGTCGCACCTGTTCGATTGTCCTGCGTTTGCGATTGCAGCGACCATTTGCGTGATGTCGATGGCAAAAGATACATTTATTTGCACAGAATTGTAGAAAGACTGTTTCTGGCTGTTTTTGTCGTAAGCTTGTGATTGGTCTTCCTTGACAACATCTTTCTTTCAACGAAGGACCTTGGAAGCAAATCCAACGTCAAGAAAAGCAAAGGTACGTTTATGTTTGCAAAAATAATTCGCTTTGCATTTTACCCTGCCTGAAAAAGCTTTCTAGTTAAGCAGATACCTCCCCAGTTAATGGTCGACTTGGGGCTGAGTTTCCACTTGACGAAACTCGGTTGCCCTTGAACCGTTTCCGATTGCAATTCTCAAGCAGGCCTTCTACAGTGTTGGATTAAGGTTGAACCATGCAGTTGAAGCTGACTCGCAAACCTACAATATTTAATTTGATTTTAAAAGCAATGTGCTAAACGTAAATCTGAAGTAAAAATAAACGTGTTGCGGTTATTTGTAGACATAAATGTTGAAACAAACTCCAGGCGTTTCACTTCTACGTTTTACGGGTAATTTATTCGAAGTTTTTCTTCGAAAAATGTTTGCGCAGTTCGTGGTCTTGATTTGAATATCGGAATAAAAACTATTTTGTATCTGATAATTTGAAAAAGCTCTCATTAATCCGCGATACGCGGAATATCTCTTCTGGTATTCCATTTTATCTGTAGTGACCAAATACAACTCTCTGCATCCAAAGATACTAAGCAAGCTGTTACTTGTTAAGATGGCGGCAATTTCTAATTTCAGTAAAATTAGATTTTGTTTGAAAACACACCAAACAATCTGCGAAAGTTTTTTGTTCAATACCGGAGATAAAACTGTCATAAACATTGTCGAACAAAGGCACTAACAGTAGGACAGCTGCTGATGCAAACTGAAACCAGAATTGCAACTTGTAAATTGGTTCGATGCAGCTCAAAAATAGTTCGGTAAACGTGCTCGGTATCAAAAATTTGTTTCAGTTCGACAACCTGCCCTGCTTCTTCTATCAAGAATGTTTCGACTTAAAATTACCATGACAAGCTTTTTCGGCCAGCAAAGCCCTTGAAATGATTAATAATGAAGCAGAAGCTTGAGTGGAAAGTGCATCATCTGTATTAGTAACACAGCATGACGGATGTAACTTATGATGCTAAGGATTATAGAACGTTTCGAGCATAAAACCCACTATTCAGTCGAAAACTGCGATTTCGTTGCTGAGTTTTTCCACAACGTGTTTTTTGCACAAGAAGGCATTGCAACTGAAATACAAATTCAAGCTTCTTGGGGTGATATCTTTTACGATTTTTTTCTGAGAGCGACGTTTCAACAAAAAACAAGAAAAAACTTTTTGAGTGGTTGCTGTGTTCGAATAACTAATTCGAGCTAAATGTTCAGCACAAATGGCTCCTCTCACCGAGCTAATTCCAGAAGGTCGTGATAGTTGTTAAGTTGCTGTTATGCGCCGTGCAAGTAAACGTCGGCATGTCGCAACGAGGCAGCCTCCGGACAAAACTTATCGGCGAAAGTTTCCTCCGGCAACGTTGTTTTGACATTTTCGATTTGTGCTTATACAAGTCGCCTTAAAACGACAACACCAACTGCGAAATACAAACGTCGCCGCGATCGAGGGCGCTCGTGCGTCACAAATCGAAGCATTGTGACAATACAAAAGAGGTTGTCGGCGGGCGTGCCGACTGAAAGCAGCTGGAACTAACGCGAAGCAGACTCAAAGGTCGGCCACGCGTTCCGAAATGAATGACACGGCGAAATGCAAGGACGCATTTTGCTTGCGCAGCTAACGTGTGCAATACTGCAAACGCAAGCGAAAGGAGGCAGGAAGGTTAGGTAACTAATGCGCCACGACAGTGGCACGCACCCACGACAATTTGCCGAAATTGGCGAGTCCTCGTCGTAAGTCTGCACTGCTGTCAGCTGGGCTATAATTCGGAGGAGGGTGTGTGAGCACAGGAAGAGTTATCCTGACTACTTGACAGATTCGATGTCGTATATTTCCGCCAAAAGCCACAGTAGTGCAAAAAAAAATTCGTACGCGTTGGAAAGCCAAGAGCACGGTAAGCATTTAGCAAATTAAACAATTTATTTTTGGTGTTTGTCACAGTTGGAGCTTTGCAGCTTGCAGAGCAGGGCGGCCTTTCCTATATCTTTCTCGCCTTGGAGGAACTTTGAGCTCAAACAACAATTTAGATTGACCGTAGCCAACCCAACAAGTATTGAAGCAAAAATGACAAACTCATAAAGACACGGAAACAAAAAAGAGGAAAATGAAAAGATGTTGCTTTTTGTGCGTCTTTTCAATTACGTCACCGTTTTTAACGAGACACAGCACCGTGTTTACTTTTTCAAATATGTCAATAATGACAGGTGGATCAGACAAAAGTATCTTTTTGAGTTTGCTGTGAAATTCCTATTTGCATAAAAAGCCTGTACAAATGACCAAAACAGTGCAAAAGTATTTTTAATGACGGGACAAAGTCTTGTCCATCTTGGAATCAGTTTGGTTGATTGTCATCTGCTCCGTAAGAATTTTGCTTCAAAGTTGCTGACTAATTTTAAGGTCGGAATGTTGCAAAAGTCAGGTATGTTGTGCACTTCTTTGGCCAAAGTTATTTGTCTCTTTATGCAAACAACAGTGCGCAATGAAACATCGGTGCGAAACGACAAGTCGCCGCGGCAAAAACCTTCAAAGTTTCACCAAGTTCGACCTCCGAAGTGTTGGATCGCGCATCGTTGTGGGCAGAAAATAGCGCAAAATCGAGGGTTTATTTTGAAATCCGACGCACTAGATCTCCCAGACCAAGGCCCTGTCTTTTGCAATAAATCACGCGTACCCCGGTCGCCACGGTCGGCGCGGTGATGCGTGACGTTACGTCATAGTTTATCGCAGAAACATTTTTATGCTCCTCGAAATGCTCTTTTGCCTGACTGCCATAGCTATGCACCAGGGAGTTTCATGTTCCTGTCGTAAAGGCGCCGACGACGGATTAAGCCCAACCATTGCGAGAAAACTGCGCTTTTTTTGCTTCCGTTTTAAGCCTACCTTTCAGTCACCGAGGAAAACGCGTTGGAACTCAATGGGTGTTCCTCGAACGCAAGCGTAGAGCTTCCACGAGGATTACCAAGCTGAATAGACTGTAATGCGTCTTTCAAAACTGATGTTCGTGCATGTGGTTGGAAAACTGCAGAAAGCGAAGTTTCCGAGAAGTCCTTTCGCCTACAATCAGAGAGAAGCTGTGGCGTATTCGCCGTAGAGTTTCTTCTTGAGCAAGGGGAAGATAGAGTGCAAACGAATGAATATATATTTACTAGATAGCGCAGAGAGAGGATTGATTATATTCTATGGTTCATTTTTTTCAGTTAAGCATCACGCTGTCGGTCGTGAGAACACTTGAGGCGCTGGTTCGCACGGAAAAGCTGACGCTGCTGCATTGTTTGAAGCGTTCCGTGTATATGAAGAGCATCAAGCCTGCAATTTACAGCGTAACAGTATGCCGTTGCGACGCAGTGTTGACATAATGTCCTTACAAGCGCTTGTCAGTTTCAGAATGGCGAAACAAGGATTCACATTCGGTTACTGCAATTAAACTTGCTTTTGTTCGCACGCAAAACTTTGCAAGGAAACCTTGTCCAATTGCATGGATTTCCATTAGAATGTGCCTGCAGAAGATGTTGAAAGTAGCTCGCAGCAGGTCATAGACTTAGTCGAGAACCGCATTCCCAGACGACGAGGACACACATTCATCAACGTAAACGATCAGATCGTTACCGTTGTAACCCCTGCGTTACCGCCGCCCTTCATTGCACCCCAATCTTTACAGGTGACATGGTAACCGTGCGGATGCACGTACGGCGGAAGTTTCGAGAATCGAGACTGGTCTTCCTGTGTGCTGTGAGAATTGCGTCTGTTACGATAAGGCGACATGTGCAAGTGCTTCAAAAAACCGCAATCAACGCAAACAAATGCACCGCCCTTTTCTCTGGAGCGGTTTGTCGAAACGTAGATTGCCGCCGAAGCTACGCTCACGAATGAGTGCATACCGGGGTGCGCGAGAAGCCGCTGCTATGCGACATTGCATGATGGAGTTTCACGCTTTGTAACCAGAGTCGTACATTTCGTTAACATGGATGCGCCGCTCAGCCTAACGAAAAACTATTGCAAATCAAACTCTCAAGCTATGGGTATCTTTAAAATTTATTAATTTTTGGTTTGGTGCCTTTCGTCGGTTTGTGTAGTTTAAACTCTGTCAAACGAATCAAAACTCTCCTCGCTTGTTTTCCAAATCAACGTTCTGAAGATGTGCAAATGACGAAGCCCTCAGGACGAAAATTGGCTGGAACAGCAATATTTTCCCCATGGTTTTTGTTAACAATCCGTTACGTTTCAAATGATCCATCAGTTTAATGTTCAAAAACACTACTCAGTGTCGCTTACGTTATTTGTTTTTTTACTTTTAGGGCCTTACTGTGCCACTCAAGAACTGAAAATGTAGATCCAGTTAGAAATTGGAACAGGTCCATTCGTTGACATTTATTTTGATAAAGGTTGCAACGAAAAAGCATTATCCTGTAAAAACAAGCCCAAGACCTTGCGCCGCCCTCTCTTCGTGAAACAGGACTGCAAAGCAACTTTGCATTTTCGAAATATCGTGGCTGCTTTAACTGCAGCGAAACGTAAGCACGAACGCAAAGGCCTTCGCAGGGTGGAGCAGTTCTATTTGCTGGCGTGTAGTCGGGTTGGCGTGTCGAAGAAGCAGGCCTTGATCGAAGCACTAAAACAGCTTGTTGTTTATTTAGAAAAGCAAAGAAAATCTGTCGAACGCGCGAGCGGCTTTATCGACCGGACAATATTTTTCCACGTCGCGACACAAGACACCGCGGCGCAATAATGAGAATAATAAGGAGAAAAAAAACAGCGCCTCCGTTATTATCAGCATGCGAGAGAAATCTCGCAACGAACAATAACATGCTCAGAGGTGGTAGCGCCTTCTTTCGGCTACGGAACAAGGGCACGTACGCGAGCAGCGATTCAATTCAGGCCTGTCGAATTGTACAAATATTGCGTGCGGTTTCGTGTCGCAGTTTGAAATTCGATCGTTCCGAGGACAGTGGCAGAGTCTGGAAAGCGAGGGCAAGGGCGCGTGGTGGGACAGGCTTTTTAGACGAGTTATGTGATACGCGTGGAGGATTAAATCTAGTTTCGTTTTACTTTTACTTGGCCGTCATTGAGGCACAGTAACTGGATAAGGTAGAAAAGCGACCTAAACGTTGCCGAGCATAAGAAAAACATTGGTTTGACACAGAAAAGAAAATTTTTCTAACACTTGCCTATGGCGGTGTACAGGGCCTGTGAGTCTTTATGTCGCAGACTATTGTTAGGAAGCTCTCAGATTTAAAAACGCGCCAAGAACCCCTTAGAAAAGAATATTAAACAATTTATTAATTAATCCGTCGATTCACTAATCCGTTAACCGAAAGAGCCAAGGCTTATACATTGCTATGTTCTCAATGGAACTGAAACGCGTTTACGCAAGGGTGCATTTTTACAATCGGACCTAATATTCTGTTGTTGTTTTTTTCCCAAACTTAAAGTCGCGGCTCATACCACGCGGAAAATATGTGCTATTTTCCATATCGTTTTGCTTTTCCTTGACTTGAAATACCGACAACGCATGTTGACCAACGCAAGAAACGCTTTGTCTAAAAAAATAAGTGACATGTAGCTTTCGGAGAAATTTGCGTTTTGCTTTGAAGCAAACCTGAATAAAACGCAAAGCGTAAACTTCCGTGATACACAGCGAGCAGCGTCCCTAACAAAAACAAAACATTTTTCAGACTCAACGCTTGTGGGGTTTAAACTCAGACTTATTCCGTAATTTAACGTCACTCGTAGCGTTTTAACTAGACTGTTCGGGAATGAAGCGTATGCGGTTCAACAAATTAACGAAGAAAGCCGAGCAACGGAAGGTTCAAATTTGCGCTGAAATAATCGATAAATGATGAAATGCTGCAGCAGTGCAAATGTTGCAAACCTTCGAAGCAATCTTTTTCGCTTTAAGAGCTGTCCAAAATTGTTTCTTTGTTTCGTGTGTGCGGGTAATGCAAAGGATATTTGGTTCACTTACAGAAGCGTCTGCGGATGATTCGCGACAGCGCCTGGTTTGCGAGATCACCAGAAACCTCGGTAAGTTCCATGCATAAGGAAATAAGTTAGAGAAACTGCAGCGACGCGCGCGTAAGACCCAGTGGCTTGTTCTTGCCCTTTTGCGCAAAACAACACCTCAACCAGGAAAAAATTGAAAACGCCGTGAGGGACACATCGCGGTAAATTGTTTTCACACATACGCCAAACGATCCGAGCAACAAATTCTACAGCAGGCTGGTTCCGTTTGATGTTCCGAATGTCAGTCAGTCGTTGCGTTTATCAGTTACATCACTGGCAGTGAGAGTGGCCTCGATCGCAAGGTTCACGGGAAAACGTGCAGCTATCTCGTCTATGGTAGTAAAACGTTTCTGTCTACAACCTGCATCATCGCGGTGCCGTTTATTGCTGCAGTACACATTGTGCAGCCCGTTTCATTTGACTGCAACACAAAACGAATGCCTAAAATCTGTCTCCAGGGGTTTGCCGCATGCGACAGTTGCCAACTGTATGAACAGCGACACTTTTTGCTTTAAAACAAGCGTGTTTTTCTTTTCTCCTAGGCGTAGCTACAAAAGGCTTGACCCCTTATTTCATATTAAAAAATGTACTAAACCGAGACGTTTTCGTAAACTTCTCATAGACGCGAAATCGTGTAATTTGGGTCAGGAAAAAACGATCGAAGCAAGTTTTTCATAACACCAGAATCTCAGCGCAGTGGACAATTCACGTCTCGTTTCTTCAAAGTATGCAGATAATGCGAATCGACCGTGTTCGCAATATTACAATCTGTTGCAGAAAACCGGCTGCGATTCTCAGATTTTTCTTTTCTTCCAAAATAATGAAGGGTAAAAGTTCAGTAGCAGAGGGTAAAGCCCAGTAACAGACTGTTAGTGTGACAGTACTGCTCTTAACTAGGTGTCTGTTTCCGTTCACTTTGTTTTAGTTTTTGAGCAGAAAAGCCTACAAGCGAACCACTCTGCACAGCTGTTATGATTCAGTCTAAGCTTTACAAGAAAGCCTCGTGTGTTACTCCACTGAACCAAGGACCATTAGCCGCCAGCAGCACTGAAACACCTTTAACCGATAGGGCACTTCCTGAGCTGATATAGATCCCACGCACAACGACTCGCCAACCGCGCAAAAGGTGAGCGTATAGCGCGTGCCCACTTCACGGCTGATTCCAATGTAAGGCTGGTCGAGGGCTTCACCCGACCACCGTCTGCAAAGGCATGGCACAAAAGTGCCGGTCTCGGTCGAGTCTAAAAAGCGAGGATTGTGCAGTCGTTGCCGAAATCTCTCTTTCAGTGATCATTCACAAGCGCCAGGCTCGGTGAGAAGGCATTTAACACCCAAAGCACCTGCTTCTGTGTGCGTATAGGCATGAAAGCCCATCCTTAGGATATTGGCTGGTGTAGCAATAGATATTTTACTCGCCCACAGCAGCTCGCTGACTGAAGATCTCAGCCATAAAATTGACTGCTAAACTTTCCGTTATTGGGCAGGAAAAGCCTTTTGCCCTTTGTATGCATTTGTCTCGTTTTAAGCGTGTTACAAACCAATTCAGACTGCCAGGAAAGTTTTAGAAAGATTTTTTAGTCTGTGAAAGATTTTTGTATATATATATGCACGCGAACGAAATGGATCAAGTCAGGTACATCCATTAGGCTACGCCGCAATCAATAACGAGTGGGTTGAATCAGAGCTCTTTTCTGGACATAAATGTTGCTTTGAAAGCGATAGGATGTTGTCGGTATAAAGTAAACTAAAATCCTGGGGACCTAAGCGAAACAGCGCGTAATTGCTCCTCGCAGCGTTTGCGCAAAGGATGTGACAGTTTACACGCAGCGCGCTGCCGGTTGTGGAAAACCAGTGGGCTCGTGAACTCACCGAATCTAGGGTTCGTTACCGTACGTCCCCATTTTTCGGGTCATGTTTCGAATTTTGGTGCTTAATGTGCGTCCCGAAAACAACACTAAGGATTGACGTAAGTTCCGAATTTAGATGTAGCGTGGCGAGCGCGTAGAGCAGATAAGTCAAAATCGGTCTAAAAGAGAAAACTATCCCCGCACTCGACGCAAAAAATAGCAGAAAACTCGCCGCACCGAAGTGTTGAAGTTTCTGCTACCAGGTTACTTTCCCCTTCATACTTGTAGCAATTTAGCTGATGTACAATTGTACAATTTTAGCTTTCAAATACTTTAATACGATTGCGACATAGAGGTTGTCCGTGTCGTTCGTTCTGTAACTGAATGTTGCTGCTACAACGTTCATGAGCGAGAAAGGAATCTATATTGCCAAAATCTATATTGCCAAAAGTGTTTGTTTAAGTGCTGTGACAGCTGATTATTGTAACCGTCGGGAATGCATCCTGAGGTTTGCCTATTCAGAAATGGTAGCCCCTACTTAGTCTCATATCACCATACGTGGGTTAAGCAAGAGCAATTGGAAAATTATTTGAAGTGATTAGAATCGCTGGTGAAGACTGACGGACGACCTATCTCTCACCTAGTGGACAAAGTAGAAAGCTGTAGTGAGTGAAGTGTAAAGTGTGTTCAATGGACACACTGTCCATAGACCCAAACAGATCAGTGGTTATATGCAAATTTCTATGACGATTTATAACAAGCATGAAGATGTCATTGTCACATTTCTTTGGCATTAAAGTGTCTTTGACCTACAAACAATCCAAGTATTTGTGCTACGTTTTAATCTCTGTGCTCTTATTTTTCGAACTATTTTAACATTGAAGTCCAACTTCACGCAGCTTTTCGTCAACTCCAGAGCTGTATTTTTCGCTGGAAATTTTCGGTCATTTGTCCCATAATAGTATTAAAACTCGCCGTAGCAGTATTGACTAGTCTGTATTTTCGGTCAATATGACCGAACTTAGTATTTTTCGGTCATTTAAAAAAAATTCGATGTATGACCGAAAAATGATCGAAAAAGACCTAGCTGTAGAGACCACTACAGCACGGAGGGGGAGAGCCACTGCGCCATGGCCCCGCCTCAGACCCTAAAAATAAAAAATGTATAAACAGTATTCGGAAGTGGCGCAACTAAGGGGGGTCAAGTGACTCAATTTAAAATAAACTGACTTTGTTTTCTGGTCACTGATATACGCACTACGCAAATTTTTTTATGACTACTGTACGTTTCCTCTGCTTGATTTTCATTT
>JGI24021J15306_10003607_pt1 | contig 17570 bp, 16 predicted proteins | sample Ectturendosymbi1_FD_15306 | JGI IMG/M metagenome (IMG submission 15306)
ACAGAACACCAAGTTTTTCTTCAGACAGGATACCATGTTTTCCTCCGACACGCTTCAGCGCTATATATGCATGCAGATTTAGCTANATATGTGCATGGATAGCTAAATGCGCGCAGAGATAGCAGTTTTTGGGCTAAATCTGTCAGATATAATATTTTTACGAACGGCGCCCCATATGATCGCAATAATCGTCTAACCTGCTGTTTAGCTTTGCNTGATGACAGCCCTTTGTAGGAAACACAGTATGCGGAAATCCTTTTAATAGCATACCAGNCGAAGCCTGAATCTGCGGTTAATTAGTTAAAAGCTTTGGGACCGTCGCCTTGGCGTGTAGGGTTGATGCTTTTGTATTAGGAACGGCATTGCATTGGTCGACGATTTAACAACAGGTTTTTAACCAGTAAGCTGAACCACTGAGGCAATTTCTCTGACGCTATTTTCGCAAACTCGTTTGTTTTTTACAAGTAGGATGTTTCTGTGCTTCCTCAAACTCCGCAAAACTCGTTTGCCTTCAGGTGACTTCATGGATAGATAAACGTGAAGTTCAGTCGGAAAAAGCGAATCTAACCATTTTATTTGACAAGTACGTTCCTGCTTGTTTGGAATCCATGCGGGCGAGGTTCAAGACTATAACCCCGATACCTGAATGCGCCAATATCCAGGTAAATACACGATGAAAGTGATTGCGTTCTGAACATTGCTTTGTTGATGAGCATGTGTAGTTTATTGTTTCTGCTGAGACTCGGAATGTTGTGCGGTTATGTTGATTGTGTGTGGTGGCTAAATGTGAGAGATTCCTCTTTAATTTTGTTTCGTGGCTATTGGGCTTGAACGCTTTTTGTTTGACGAGTGGCAGGTTAAACATATGGCTCGATACAATCTACGGTTGGTTTTTTAATATTTCTGGCATTTTAAAATTTATTTTCTCAGATTGTTTTGCAGACACTTCATATCAGGAAAATGGGTGTCAGTGAAGAATTAGCTTTTCTTTGTCGATCTATAGTTCACACAAACTTCTTCCGGTGTTACCATCAATTGGTGTAGCTTGTTTCAGGATCCAAACTCACGGTCTCGATTTCCGTTTGATTTAAACCAAGGATGACCCACAAAAACCTGCAGCAATTTAGAAAAAATAGCTATTTGTTTGTTTTTATTAACCGCACTGTCTACATGTTCTATTGTCTTGGAGTGCATCGTCGATTTTATTTAAAAAGTGGGGCCCTTTGACCTTTCATGGCCCAAATGATGTGACCTCTCTCTGAAAAGTTTGCCCACCATTGATTTCAACCATTCTACGATGACCTGCCTTGCATCGTAGAGTTATACGCAGAAAACCTTCCCCAGTCGCTTCAAAGCTGTGTTGGTCCAATACTTGTTGCCAACATCTGATGAAGTATTCGCGTGTTTGCGCGCAGGTGTAAGGTCAAGTTACTTCCTCAGGAAAACACTAACCGTTCGCTTTTTACTATTGATAAAAGATGCTCTGTTATCTTCTGGAGACCCTCCTCACTCCGGAAAATACGCCACCGGACTGCGCCAAAGAGCTCTACGAACTGTACTTCGTATTCGCTTGTATCTGGGCATGGGGTGGCGCCATGTTCCAGGACCAGCTGGTTGACTACAGGTAAGTTTTTCTTGTCTTGCAAATACTTTACTTTGGATTGCGAGACGGTGAAAATGTGTCGTTCTACTTCCGTCCAGGGTGGAGTTCAGCAAGTGGTGGAGTAGCGAGTTCAAAACTGTCAAGTTTCCCAGTGTCGGCACCGTCTTCGATTACTGTATCGACCCAGAGACCAAGAAGTTCGTTCCCTGGTCTGAGAGTGTGCCCAAGTTCGAACTTGACCCCGAGATGCCCTTGCAGGTAACCGCCACGTTCAGGGGGAGCACGTCGCACAGCGATAGTGTTGTGCAGCTTGTACAGAAGCCCTGCGCACATACCATAAATGGCCAAACGATCCAACATCCGGATGACGTTTAGGGGGATTGCTTTATGCGTGATTTTTCGCAGGCGTGTATGGTACCTACCGCTGAAACGCGACGCGTGCGTTATTTCATGGACCTCCTGATGGAGAAGCGACGCCCTGTGATGTTGGTGGGCAACGCGGGAACGGGCAAGACAGTGCTGGTCCAGGACAAGTTGATGTGCCTGCCTGACGACTACATTGTCGCCAACGTGCCTTTCAACTTCTACACAACCTCGCAAATGCTGCAAGGAGTCTTGGAAAAGCCGCTGGAGAAGAAAGCTGGAAGAAACTTCGGGCCTCCCGGAAGCAAAAGGTAAATTGCCTTGGTATGCTACGCGAAAAAGTTTTGATGAAATGAATCAATCAACAGGAGTAATCTGTTGCATGGTACACATAATTAAAATCCGGATAGCCTCCTGTCCTTCCAGCTCCCAAATGTGAGAAGTCCGTTGAGTTTCTGCACTCGAGTGTTTTTGCGACGGTGTTGAGGATGTCATGCACAAAATGCAGTTGTTACAGTCGTTACTTTTGATTGTTAATATCTGGTTTTGGCTTCGATTGAGGAATTCTGTTTTGTTTTTTGTTTTTCTCGTTTTTTTTACTTGTTTTTCTTCTGAGTTTTGTTGCAATAAAATCTTAAGTGCTATACAACTTGCAAGTAGTTTGAGTATGCCACTAGGTTTTAATTGAAACGTACCATGCAGCATATCAACAGATGCTGTGTTTAAGCGTGAGCTTTTTTGAGATCACATGTTTTTTTGTTTGTGTATTAGAAAGGGTGGCAACAAACAAACAAAGGATCAAATACATAATGGTTCAAAAAGTTGGCTGTCGCATTCGTTTTGCTGCTCCCGACATATGATTTTTCTTAACAAACGTCATGTCCTAGCGGAGGATCTTGAGTACCTTGACGGCGCAGAGGGCTGTGCCAGTGGGAGCTTGTGCTGCCGTCAGGGTCATCCATGCTAGACGGGTCGAAGGGTAGAGGTCTGGCAAAAAGTAGTTTCAAACTGATCTGTTCATCTGGCACCGGGTTTACACAGATGCTACAAAACTGCAGCCTACCAGCATGATTGTTGGTCTACGTGCACGATACCACTACCACGGGGCAGCCTGGCTAGGGCCCCGCAGCCGTCCCGTCTGTTGTTCCGGTGGATCCGATACATTTAAAGATGTATTGAAACGCGACATGACAAGCTTCCGTGTCTCACCAAATGAGTGGCGACCAGTTACATGCGCCCACGATAATGGCCTGCTGCTCTTTCTCACTGAATGAGCAAATCCTCTCAAAGTTACATTAGACATTACGAACGGCGTCAATACCATCGCCAATCTCATCGGGACAGGCCATGATGACGATGAGCTGAAAAACTGAAGACATGAAAACTGGCGGGTTGCCAACACTAGCTCACAGCGTTGTGATCGAATATCTGCGACTTGCCTGTTCGGTGTATAAAATCCGTTGTTAATTTTTTGCTTGAAAACACATGGTAGCGTAAAGGAATTTATGCTGTACAGACTAGTCTACTTCATTGACGATATGAACATGCCGGAGGTGGACGCTTACGGGACAGTGCAGCCTCACACTTTAATAAGGTGAGCTGAACTATGTTGTCATACAATAGTTCCTGCGTGTGTTTGTGTTCTTGTCTACATAGATTTTATCACTTTCAATGACGTGTCGTCGCAAGATCTTCTTCGATGCTGCCCGATAACGTTACACATTGCTGATTTGCAAAAAATCCTTCCTGAAAAAATTTAGTTTTGTAAAATCGCAGCATGAAAATGACGCCACGAAGGGTGTTCAAATAAGCGCCTTGTAGCGCTGCGAAGTAGGGTGCACATAACGGTCATAACCGACCGACTGCTTTTGATAGCTCCTTTTTGGGACATCAAGGCTAACACATTTTGCTGTTGCTTGTTCATAAACGTCATTGAGCTAGACATCCCTGCAAGCTGTCACTGTCAGAGTAGCTGACGTGCTAACTTCAAATCTTTCTGGCATTGGGTTTGAGCTTGTGCCTTTACCGAGCTGGTGCCTCCTGGTGGCAATACATTGCTTTCCCAGTTTAGTTGATAAAGATGTTTTTGTCCTGAGTTCCTTGTATTTCAAACCATGCTGCTTATGTTTTCCTCTTTCAATTTACCTTGTTCGCTGTCACAAATCGCTTTGGAGCTGTTCTCTTGAAACAGACGTCTGCGATGCATTGCAGGCAGCACATGGACTTCAGTCACTGGTACGACAGGACCAAGCTGATATTGAAGGACATCAACAACGTGCAGTATGTTGCCTGCATGAACCCCACTGCTGGTTCGTTCACTATTAACCCGAGGCTTCAACGTCATTTTAGCGTCTTTGCTGTCAGCTTTCCTGGCCAAGTGAGTCGGAACATGTTGACCAATGCTAATGCCACTGGTTTTTGACGTGTTGAAGAAACGATTGATTGATTTTGATGTTTGANAAGTTTGTAAAGGACGACAGCTTTCCACGCATGCGATATCTGGACGTTATTGCGCAATTTGNATCAACTACTGCCACAAAAGCAAAGCGTCATATCCATGGTCGTCGGAAGGATTTTCTCCAGAGGGGAATAAAAGGATTTTTTTATGCTCGCCGAAAGGAATTTTTCTAGGGGGGGCCAACAGTGGTGAAATTTCATTATACCAACTCCAAACTGGAATAACCTTTCTCACTAAAAATTTAATAGGAAAATATCAAATTTCCAAATCCAGGGGGGCTTGGCTCTCCCACGTGCCCCCTTCCGATGCCCATGGTCATGTCGTTGCTGCTCGAGAGTAGAAAGTCGAACCTGCTGCGTTAATTACTTTTTTTTACTTTCTCGCTTTGCAGGACGCGCTGCTAACGATCTACAGCAGCATTGTGAGCCAGCATCTCCAACTGGGTGGGTTTCCTGTTGCTGTGCAAAAGGCCGCCCCAACCATGGCCCAAGCCGCCCTGGCCCTGCATGCTAAAGTGAGCAGCACTTTTCTCCCAACCGCCGTTAAGTTTCACTACATCTTCAATCTGCGAGATCTGTCCAACATTTTTCAGGTAGGTGTTGAATGACGCGTTACTTCTTTTCTTGTTCCTTTTTGTTAGAAACGTTATTTTTTTTATTCATAATCATGACGAATGGCAAACGCTGCCGGTTTCCAGTGTTATTTTTAACCCGGCTAGTCTTTCTCTCACCCCGTGACTCTTTCTTAAATGGAAAACATTCATGACAGCTTATGCCCTATTGCTGGCAAACTTTCAATAGATGCTTGCTATTAAAGTGGGAGCGACGACGTGTTGCTGAATAGTCATTTGGTAACAACCGTATTACCTGCGCCTCCTGGAGAACTACGTAAACTATCTTGATGTGTGTTTATTGTGGTGAGGTGCTCGTATTATACCTGGTGATGTTTGCTCAACTCTTGCAGGGAATTCTCTTCTCGAGCAATGAATGTGTAAAAAGCATCAACGATTTGGTTCGATTGTGGCTCCACGAAGCGTCCAGAGTTTACGGGGACAAGTTAATAGAGGATAAGGTAGTTAGCTAATTGCGTAATATTGAACGCAGTGTTTCTACATTTATAAGTTAACGACGAAAATAAATGAAATTTTGTTGGGTAACGACTAAAAATATTGGATCAGGTTAACAGCAAAAAATACTTGTTTTCAACTGAAGTAAAATGCATATAAGCCCGTACCGTTTTGCAAAAGCAGTTGTTTGACAAGAAGCCGTTGTTGGTTACCCTGCCTGGCCTGATTTACTCTGCATGTGCGTCACTGATGTTGCAGTTCACCAAACGTGGAATACATTTTTAAGTGTCAGTTTCCACGCAACTGTCACTGGGCCGCTGTAGCATGCTTTCCCACGTGGTGCGTTCGCTTCAGAACCGATGTTCACGGTCACTCGCATCAAAGCACGAACGGGAACATGGCATGAAGCAACATACAGAGCATTTTGTCACTTGCTTTTTTGCCGTAGTCGCCGTTTACAATACGTTTTGTTACTGATGCGTCACACTATTTTCAAATATATATTCTCGACTGTTGGAAACAGTGTCAAGTGTGATTTGGTTTAATATATGGCTTAATTGCTGGTCTGACGCAAGTGATGTTATTTGACATGTTGGCCGCTTGCAAGCCGCAAAGCTGGTTGGCTTTTACTATCAGGCCAGTGTTGGTTACTGACTTAATTCGAAGAACTGGTGCGTTACTAAGCCTTACTTGAAATCTTGTCTATACAGGAGTTATTTTTGATTATCTGTTGCAGTGCTCCCCAACCTATAGGCTAAAATATATTTCAGCTTGCGACCCAATTTCACTGAAAAAATTTTCTTGGGCTAATTATGAGATATCGCGGTAAAACTGAAACGAAAAACTGAGACACGACAAAGGAACAAAACATTAACAACAGGCGGATTTCTAGTTCCGATTTCCCGATCGAATCAATAAAAATCGGCTAATTTTCAAGAAACGTTTTAGTCAGCCTAAATACCGGAAAATTGTAAAATTTTGAAAAGTTCCGCGACCCTCCATGAAAGAATTTAGCAGCCCACTGGTTGTGAAGCGCTGAACCAATGATCGTCTGTTTTCTTTGCCGATGGCCTGGCAGTCACAAAACCCATGTCCAGGCGTTTCGTATAAAGCGCGTTTTTTTCAGGACATGGAAAGTTTCCAGCGACTGAAGCTCGAGTTTGCCAAGAAATACTTCGATGATGTCCCGGATGAAGTGTTGACGGCCGAACCACTGATGTACTGCCATTTCGCAGCAGGTGTTGGCGAGAGCAAGTACATGCCGGTGAGTGATCTACAGTTAACTGCGATGCACTCAGGTCAGATATTAATTTGTTGGTGTCGATGCAACTGCTCTTGACCGACAGACGAGAGAGAGAGAGTTCACTCTACATAACTTGCATTTTCCGATACAAAAACGAAGTGCGCTGTTACCTGTACTTTTTTGCTACTTTTTTCATTGTTCTGTTTGTCTGATAGTAAAGTTTGTCCTCTTATTTTTGTTGGGATGCGCTATTTTTCCAAGAAAATATTATTTTGCAAGGTTTTTTTATTGCCAATCGTCAATTATTTGTCATTAAGATGCTGACATCAACCAATGTATTTGTATCTATTCAGACGATTAGTTTTTAACCAATTAATGAACAGTCATTCCGGAATTCAAATAAACCATCTGTTTTACTTTTGTACCCTGGCACCATCTTCCCACTGCTAATTAAGCTCTCCCTTTGGTTTCAGTAGTTACCACTAGTTTGCAGTTCCCTAAGCCCACCGTAAGAACAGATGCACTGTAAGCTTTTTCGATAGGACTGGCATTTTGTTCTTCCAGATTTCGGGATGGCCAGCCCTGAAGAAGCTCTTGGTTGACACGCTCGAAGCTTACAACGAAGTGAACGCTGTGATGAACCTCGTCTTGTTCGAAGATGCGATGTCCCACGTGGCGAGGATCAACAGGATACTGGAGTCGCCGCGTGGCAACGCGCTGCTTGTTGGTGTCGGCGGATCAGGTACAGAAGTTATGCATGTGGCTTTGAAGTGGCGTCTTTTTTTGCCCATCTTGATTCCACAAGCCTTTTTTCATTCCAAAAGTCATCTTTTTACCCGGCAGAGTGAATCACAGTGTTCAGTCTATCTTCGTTGACTTTATTTCGCATTTGGTCGTTGAAAAAAAATAAACGACTTGTTTCATGGTAATTCCTTGCTTGCTATTTTGTCAATTTCTAAGCCATAAATGCAGGCCCGTCGCCACGGGGGGCATTAGGGGTTACTTCCCCCAAATTTTTTGTGCCCCCCCAAAAAAAATGTTTGTTGTGTCCAGAAACATTTGTTTTAAACATACCATAAAACAAAAACTTGCCCCTCTAAAAATGTATTTTACCCCTCGCCAAACCTTAAAACATGGCTACGAGCCTGCGTAAGTGCCTGGGAAGACCTAGCTGCGTTGAGCGAAGCTGTTTCCATCACTTCGCTGTTTGTGTATCGCGTTACGTGCCTTGAAAGGTGGTTTCAAAAGGTATTTTCCGTTATTTCCACTTGTGCTGTGAGTGCCTTGGACTGAAAGTCGGCATAATCCAAGCATTAGTAAGCACGGCATATTTACAGGTAAACAAAGCCTGTCTCGGTTAGCTGCGTACATAACCGGCCTGGAGGTATTCCAGATTACGCTGAGAAAAGGATACGGAATTCCCGACCTGAAAGTTGACCTGGCAACTCTCTATCTGAAAGCTGGTTTGAAGGGTATTGGGACTATGTTCCTGCTCACGGATGCACAGGTAGGTAGCATCGTCTTGCTAAACACCACGGGCCAGGTTCTGGTAATGAGAACTATTTTCCAATATGGCGTGTGGGAACGTTTCATGGAACATGCAAAGCCATCAATAGCAAATCCGCTTCGAGTGTGCTTGATTTTTTTATTGTTCCTTGTAATAACGACAACGCTTCCATCGACAGTGTAACTATGCTCTGCGGCAGCAATCAGGGAATTTGTTGTGCTCCAGGTTCCTGACGAGAAGTTTCTGGTCTTGGTCAACGATCTGCTTGCTTCGGGGGAAATCCCGGAACTTTTACCGGAAGACGAAGTTGAAAACGTCATCGCTGGCGTAAGAAATGAAGTGAAAGGTGCCGGATTGGAGGACTCGCGAGAAAACTGCTGGAAGTTTTTCATCGACAGAGTTCGAAGGCAGCTGAAGGTGTTTAAAAACTACTAAAACAATTACGTGGACCGATTAGTTGAGTACCAAATCAATGTATAGTTTATTTATGGACAGAGAAAAGATTTTCGCGTTTTAAGCATCATCAGTATCTCGTTTTCAAATAGAACTCCCTTTGTGCACATCGCGTTGTGTGCCAAAGAAAGAGGATTCAAGAGGCATTTTCCCTGATTCCCACTTGTGCTGTGAGTGCCTTGGACTGAAATACTTTTGTCAACATAATCCAACTCTAAATACTGTAAGAACCACATGTTTGCAGGTAAACAAAGTCTATCTCGGTTATCTGCGTACATACCCAATTATATCACGACTATGTTCCATATTCTGTTTAAACATAAAATACTGACGGTGCTTTAAATACGGAACATTTTATCTCTGAGTAAATTAACTGCACATTTATTTGGCTGCGGCAATTTGCTGATAAGCGACTGATCAATATTCATTGGTCAAGACCAGCTGCTTCGTGGATTTGTTTAATCACTCTTCCAATGCTTCAAGAGAGGGTATATAAAAATATTTAAGTGGCACATGTATCGATGACGTGCCCTTTATTTGGCTGATTAGTAGAAATCTGCTGCGGTGGAGCATTCGGCGCTTATCAGTAGAACTTGTTACACGTCTTTATTAAAACCGAGGACTCGAGTGCAGCCAAGGTTTCGCGCGTGCAGGGTGCACAACGTCTGGTTCTGATAATTCTTTTTGGTTCTGACAGTTTTATTATTTTTTTATTTACTTACATTTTTTTATTCATTTACATTTTGATTATTTTAAAATGGTGTGCGCGTAAAAATGATCATGTAGACGTCTGTTTCGAATTTTGAAGAGTTTTTCATCCAGCAGTTCAGTTCAGCAATAATCGGTTTTATACTCCTTGCGGAATGTCACGAGTGGTCTACATCTCCGCATACCTGAGCACTGGGCTGCTTTCGCAGTGAATGCTGCACTGGTGGCGAGTCAATGGCAGCACCGCGCGTGAAACGTTCCTTGCACCCAACCATCAACTCCTGGTACGATGCTGCACAAGCGGCAAGTACCGTTTTTCAAGGCTTCGATTTTGGCCCGACCAGGAATCGAACCCAACCTGCCAGCTTTCACGGCCCGGGATCAACCAGCTGTGCCACTTAGCCGGTGTTAAGCCATCGCACGTGATATGCTGCATACCAATGTCTTGTTTCGCAGGTGGTGCTGTGCTTTTCGCCCGTAGGCTCAACGTTGAGAGTTCGTGGGAGGAAATTCCCCGCCGTTGTCAACTGCACCCAGATCGACTGGTTTCACCACTGGCCTGAGGAAGCACTTAAATCTGTGAGCCTTACTTTCCTGCAGGTTGGTGCTTTGCAGTACACTCCAGCATGATTGGTACAGAAGACAAGCGCTTGATGCCAGGTTTGCAAATGCGGAGGTTCTATGTTTCGCACTTGCGGTCCGTAACTTCACAGGAGGCGCGAAAAATTCTGCGACAGTGCAGTTTTACACCGTAGGCTATAGTTTGTCGCATCCTCACAAATTTTGAAAGAGAGGAAAGTGCTGTATGGAATAATGATTTCTGCTTATGCGCATTCGAGTTTCTAGGTATGGATAAGCTGCCTTCGGCTGTTATTGGGTAGACGTGTTATACGGCTGTGAACGAGGTCATTTAGACAAAGGTGTGGATGTTAAAAACATAACGAAGGAATGTCTGCCGTGCTTTACTCGATTTTATACTTATAGTAGATCTGAGAGCCAAGTTTGCATTTATGACACACAAGCTTCGTATAAAGCGCTCATAAAATCTTGTTGATGAAAAAAAAACTACAAGTCTGTGCTTCTGCAGGAAATCGAAGGAATCGACCCTGAAATCAAACCCTCGATCAGTGAGTTCATGTCGTACGTTCACACGAGCGTCAATCAGTCAGGCGCTTTGTACCTCGCTAACGACAGGTGAGTGGTCGATCGCGAAGATGTGCTTCTAAGTAAGTGATGCATACCCGCTCTCAGCACCGATTTTTCATTGTGAAAGCTTGCTACAGTTTTGTGTTTTGCTGATAAAAGTAGTGGACCCTCGAAGTCTTTTTTCAAAAGCATATGGTGGCGGATTTTTTCATGCAACAACGTATTTTGCGCAGGCGATACAACTACACCACTCCAAAGAGCTTCTTGGAGCAAATAAAGCTTTACGAGAGTCTTTTAGGAGTTAAGAGCAAAGAGCTACAAGCTAAAATGGATCGGCTGGAAAATGGTCTGACTAAGCTGAGGAGCACTGCCGCTCAGGTATGATAGAGCAAATCGACAGTTTTGCTTTTCGTTTTTGTTGCTGGTGCTTTCAGTAAAAAGCCCTGCATTTGCTTTACACACGAAGCGCGGTTATTGTGTAGAACAGTTATGCAATGCACTGATGCTTTCCTGTAAAGGTGGATGACTTGAAAGCGAAGCTCGCGTCGCAGGAAGTCGAACTTCAGCAGAAAAACGAAGACGCGGACAAGCTGATCCATGTTGTTGGGGTGGAAACTGCCAAGGTCAGTATTTTGGGCTCTGTGGCATGTCTTCCTCTCTTCTGCATATCTGAAAAGTGATCTTCTCTCTCTCTCTCTCTCTCTCGAAATCGTATTCGTCGTTGTCGTGATATGTTCGCTGTAGTTATAAACTGAGGTTGAAACGAATCAGCAGACCTACCCAAGTAGAGTATGGTTCGTTTGCCGTTTTTGAGGCGTGTTAGTGTGAGTCTTGTTTGCCGCAGTCCGGGACTGCATGTCACGTTTGCAGAGATTGCCATGGCGAAGGTAGAATAGCACAGCGGTTTTTTTTGCTGAAAATCTTGCCTGTTTGGAATGAAGCCTGACTGGAAGTTTTTAATCGCAAAATTCATATTTTCTTATAAAGAAATGCTACTGCAATTTAAAATTCCAGTTCTGGCTGCGATTGCGTACTTTGCAAATCAAACCATGCTCACAAGCCTGTGCATACTGCGTGAACTAGCAGTTCGATTGCAGTCCTGAGAACATTGTTTGTCACTTACCGTTACGTTGTTTTAGTTCACTTCACTGCGAGCATCAACCTTATGATTTGATCAGTACATTCGACTTTTTCCTCGTTTGATCACTGCGCCCACTGGTGGTCTAACGGGGAACCGTCGGGGTAAAAGAAAATCACATGACCTCACGCAAGTTTTCAGATTGCTTGAAAACATCAGCAACAGCGCATTCTTCGGTTTTATGCAGCATGTGATTCATAAATTGTTTAATCAATTGTTTCAAAGTCGAAATCGATCTGCCGTTTGTTAGGCTTTTCGTTCTTCTAGTTCTTAAAATACTGTGGAAAATCGGCGAGGATCCTCTTCTTGTTATGTAGCGTGACGAATTTCTATTCTCATCACCTACCCTGGCCAGCCAGGACCCAGGTATGACTTTGCAAGAAGGAAAGTGCAACTAGCCCTTGACCGGCCTGAGAAACCCGCGTACCTTGGTCCGGGTTGGTCCGGCTGGCCCGGTCCGAGCAATAGGACACCCGGATGTCGTACTGGATGTGTCTTGTCTTAGGTCAGCAAAGAAAAAGCGATTGCTGACCACGAAGAAGAGAAAGTTGCAGTTTTTGCCGTGGAAGTTGGTGCCAAGCAAAAGGCTTGTGAAGACGACCTTGAAAAAGCTGAGCCAGCCCTGGTTGCTGCTCAAGAAGCGTTGAATACGTTGAACAAGGTGAGATCTGTCGATATCTACTTCTACGGAGAGGCGATGCTAGCGGCAGGGTTGCGGAGTCGGAGGTAAAGTATCCGACTCCAACTCCGACCTTTCCAAAATTTCCGACACCCGAATCCGACTCCTTAACATAAAGGGAAATAAATGTGGCTGTTAAAATCAGTGGAAATCGTGGTGCACAGCAAGAAATCTCTGTTTCAACAAAAGTTTCAAAAGAAACTGTACCATTTCAACAGGAATTCCCATTTTAAGAGTGTGATTTTAAAAATGATCCAGTTGGACATCCAGAGTCGGAGTCGGACTAAAAAATCCGACTCCGACTTTTAGTGTTGTTAGGAATCCGACTCCGACTCCACCCAAAAACCTCCGACTCCTTACGACTCCGACTCCGCAACCCTAGTTAGCGGCAGCGTATCATGTTGTTATGCTTGCAGCAATAACCGTTTTCACGAAAATTTGCACGCAATACTGAAACTTTTTTTAAAGATAACGATACGGGGCTTGTACAACCCTTTTGTCAGAAACACAACAACAGCTGTCGCAGGTTATCGTTTGCGACAGTGCTTCTCAACCAGTTTTTGCGACGACGCAAATATTAAGCGTGATGTAATATGAATCACCTCAGTGACCTACCTTGCCAAGCGACTTTGCCAAGACAGAGACCACAGCTTCAAATGTAAAGCACATTGCCGACCAAGACCAACATGTATAAGCATTGTCATGTCACAACATAAGTGCAGGTGTAGGCAAATTTTTGGGGGTGCGAAAGGATTTTTGCCCGAATTTCCTCAAACTTGGACCGAAAAATTTGTATCTCGGAAATGATGAAGACCTTTTTTTGGAGGTCACACAATACACAAAAATGGTGACCTCCAAAAAAGGCCTTTATGTGTTTTGTTTTTGGAGAAAAAAGTCAAATTCAGACGTATTTCGCAGTCAGTCTCATTCCTCGCACAATTAGAACAAAGGTGCCCATACATCTGTGCCCGAATTTTCCAGGATTTTGTCTGGATTTTCGGCAAATTAAAACTTTTGGGGGTGTGCTTGCCCCCCCGTCACCACTGTGTCACAATGACAGTTGTTGTAGCGGCAATTAGTTCCTGCAAGACTTATTGCCTCAGAAATAAAATTATGCAGTGGAGTACTGAGCACGCCATCAATAGGACTTCGTGAAATTTATGCGAAAATAAACAATAATATTACGGCCACCCACATACAGGTCGCGACCCAAGGGTTGAGAAGCACTGGTGTACGGGTAGACCACAGTCTCGCCACAGCACTTCTGCTCAACGGATTGCTTGACACAACGCTAACACGCTTCACACAGAACAACTTAACCGAGATGAAGTCGTTCGGTTCCCCCCCCGCGGCTGTGGTGAACGTATCCGCGGCAGTGATGGTCCTTCTTGCACCGAATGGGAAAGTACCCAAGGACAGGAGCTGGAAAGCTGCGAAAAATATGATGGGGAAGGTGAGGATTGGACTTGGATGATTAATCGGCTGTCCACGAAAAGTCAGTCTACTCTTTTAAAGCGGGCATGCTTTAAAAGTACGCATAAAGATGTGCGAGCAAATGTGGTAGGTTTAGGGTTTCTTGCTGTACTGCTTTGTTCTGTGAAATGACAAGGTATGGAAAAACGTCTCCGACTGGTGTTGTTAGGTAAAATACGTAAATGTGTTTGACTCTTGTTATTATACGAATGCGGCGTGTTCAAAACGTCTTCTTTCATTCTTCTACTGTCTCTGTTTTAAATGACACCAACCTCATCAACCGGTTCATGCACACGCGATTCTGTTACGCGGTCAAAGGTAAACCGGACCGTTTATCAGGCGATTGACTTCGTGTTAACAAGTGTATTGGCAGCTTTTCACAATTGAGCTCACTGGCGTGTATCAGGAATGCTTGCTGAGTAGCTCGGAAATGTATATTTAAGCATTTTGTGCATGTGGTTTAGACACGAAAGCCAGATACGTTATCCCGCTTACGATCCGTGATCGCGTGAAGTATTTGCCCGACAACAGTTGTTTTGGGGGCAGGTCGATTATTTCTTGGAACAACTGATCAACTACGACAAGGAAAACATACACGACAACAGCATGAAAGCGATCAAACCTATCCTCGCTGACCCTGAATTCAACCCCGATTTTGTCCGAGCCAGGGTAAAGTTATTTGGAATTGACTGTGACATTTTTGCAGTGTGTAAAACTCAGTATGTTTTGTGCCTTGCGGATGATTCTGATTCAAACAGCAGTCAGTCAAACAAAGTGAATTGTCGGTTAATTTCAAGAATAGGCCGGATGGGATCGTCGCAGGAAGTTTGAAAAGAAGAAATTTGCATCATCGCTCGCCAGTGCGTGGCAGATAAACAAGCCCCTCGTCGCTGCATCCTCATCATTTATTTTCTTGTTGCAGTCAGCGGCTGCCGCCGGTTTATGCGCGTGGGCGATCAACATCGTCAAGTTCTACGAAATTTATTGTGACGTTGAACCGAAGCGAATCGCGCTGGCCAAAGCGAACTCCGACCTTGCAGCTGCGCAAGAAAAGTTGGCTGGAATTAAAGCGAAGATAAACGTGAGTTTTTTTTAACTCTCAACGCTCATGGTCCGCCTTGTGCGTTCTTGTCTATCACGTACTCTCCGTTTCATTCTATTCTTATAACGTGAAAGTTGTGAAATTTTTTCTTGGGATCAGCGTTGCTGGAGCAAAGGGGTGCGTCGTTCATATGGAAACACGCATGCACGCATTTTCGCCTCTGATCTTGTCTGTGAATCGTTGTGGCCAGCTGCGGGTTTAGTTTGGCACAGCCATCACACTTGGACAAATTTTAGTGTCGCTTTATCTTTGTCTGCAGCAACTTAACAACAACCTCGCCGAACTGACAGCGAAGTTCGAAAAGGCGACTGCTGACAAACTGAAATGCCAGCAGGAGGCAGAGGCTACGACCTTGACGATCAATCTCGCGAACAGACTAGTGGGAGGATTGGCATCAGAGAACGTCCGATGGGCTGAGGCTGTAGCTGGATTCAAGGAGCAGGTGCTCGGGGAAAACTTAGCGTTTGAAGTTGTTCTTGGCATTGACGTTGCTTTGCGATGCTGCTGATTAGCTTCCATACAGCGCCGTTTCGGACTCTTTAACTTCATTGTTGGAGCACAGAGCCCAGCATAGGCTGCGGTCTCTTTGTGAGATCTTGGTTGAACGATTTGCCGTTTAGGTTATACTTCTTTAGAGAGACAAAAAATCTTTTACGCTAAATGACCGCAAGGTAGTCAGTCCAATAAGCACTACTTTCTATTGCTGAAATCAAATATACAATTCACGCTTTGTATGACCTAAGACCAGCAAAATCATGTGTGCATTTACATCTGGCATAATTACCCTTCGCAGTTGTTAAGACTGTACAAATGATGTAGCATTGATTTAATCATGAGATTACGTGGGCTCTAATCGAATCTTCTGGTAAAGAAAGCAAAAATGGCTGAAAGCATGCGATTTAATTTCTTCTGGCATGCTATTCCACAGTTTGGCTCCTTTGTATGTTGAGTGTCGTTCTACAGATGTTGCGTCATAGTATGGTTTTCGTGCCACGTTTTTCTGCTTGTGGCGGATGGTAATTTGCTGGTGGGATAACAGTATGTATTCCTGTGTAATATATCATGGAAGTTGTTTGTTAAATATGTTTCACGCCCGCGCCCGCCAGGATAGCGGCAGTCACATTTCTGGCCATAACTCGCCAGCCGCTAGAGCTGACCGTTCCGGTCTCTCAAAACGCCTTAAAAACACTGTTCTCAAGCCTTTCGTTGTTCAAAAACAGTACCAGCATTGTCAATGTGTTGTTTTCTTTGCACGATTTACAGGAGAAAACTTTGTGTGGCGACGTCCTCCTGATCACCGCCTTCGTTTCTTACGTCGGATATTTTACGAGAAACTACAGAACTGATTTGATGGACAAGATGTGGTTGCCTTTCATCAAGCAACAAAAAGTGAGGAGAATGGCACAGTTAGGAGAACGTCATAATTGGTTCATTGTTTTAAGCGTCATATGTTGTTGGTTGTTATGCGCAGAAAAATATTTGCTGTGGAGTTGTTTATAAGGTTTTCGTAAACTTGTATAAGCTTGTGGCAGTGTTTCCCCCTCCGGGGTGCCATTTACGATACTCAGGGGTGCCGCAAGCTAATGCATCTTTCAATATGTCATGAAAAATATACATTTTTAAAATGCCATCAGACTTTAAAGCAAATTGCTATGGGTTCGCCACTGGGTTCCGCAAATTATAGTAGCTTCCGTAGGGTGCCGCATGCCGAAAAACGTTGGGAAACACTGGCCTACGGCATACGCGGACTGCATGCTCCTTCGGTGAAATGGTGAATCGTTGAATGATGTCTTGTTTGGATTTTCTTGCCATTATGTCTGTTTACTTTGATTGATAAAATGTCTTGTTTTTTCAAGTTATGCGTAATTAACTAAGAATCAAGTGCAAGTCCCTCGCGTTGGTGCTCTTAACGTCACCAAGTGCGGGTATGGATTACTTTGTTTGTTCATGGAATCAAAAACATATGGAAGCATCGAAAACTAAACAAAAACTTGTTTACGACTACACAGCGAACTTATAACCTTACTGGCCCGACATTTAGCTCATTCTAAGTTTAGTTTAACCTGTTTGAATTTGACTGAAACCACGTTATTCATACAGTTAAAATGGTGGAAACAGAACTTTTTGGCATCGGTGGCGATGTAGTAACTTGAATAAGGTATTGAGGAAATTCTCTGTCATCCGGTTACACTCGGAGGGCACAGTGTTTTGCACTTTGGTAAGGTTTTAATAACATGACATCACGCAACTCCACTGGCCAAGTCGCCGGAACAAAGGATCTGTGGTGTCTAGCACACGTGACTTCTATGTCGGTATCGTTTGCCCGATTATGGTAAATGACTTTGCATCTTTCAGTTAGAAGTTTTTATTCGTATCAGAATGGAATTTTCCAGGAGCAAAGTGGATAAAGCTTTGCAGAGTCAACCAAACCTTTCTTGTAGATGGGTCAAGGCCATGTGAGCATTGTGCACTTTGTGGTTGCTATGGAAAAAATAACAAAATCCATGGTACCAAATGTTTCACAATTGCTGACCAAAACCAAAACTTTTAAGCTAAACCAAAGCTTGACTTGCGCAGATTTCGGCATTTACGTCGCGACTTGTGTGATATGTCATGAACAGTATGTTGGTC
>JGI24021J15306_10003609_pt1 | contig 17565 bp, 9 predicted proteins | sample Ectturendosymbi1_FD_15306 | JGI IMG/M metagenome (IMG submission 15306)
ATGTTGAACAGAACCGAAGTTCTCAAAGCGGTAAGACCTGCAGATGGATCACAAAGGCGTTTTGACCTTGTGAGAATGTCATGTTTGTTGTTTGTGGAGTTGCGGCGGACCATGAACAACTGTACAATGTCTCAAAACGAATTCTCAGGCACAGCCTTTACAGAAGAATGTTTGAGAAATGAAAATGTGGTACCTGAAACACAGCAGCACACACCTTGTTTAAAAAATTCAATGAATATCAAATTTTATTTATCATCATATTGGAGTACAACAATAACAGTAAAAAGCATGTAGGTGCTTCATTTGCACAGGAAATCGTGGGTATTTTTTCATGCAATGTAAATATATCAAAAAATTGTATTCTGTTAAATTCTTGTAGACATTGCTCAAAATAGTATTTTCTGGGACCCTGTTCTAGATCACAGAACTTTATTTTCGTAAACTGAATAACGTTTTTCAAGAAATCCTTTGAACTGCCTGTTGCCCAATTTCGTATCAAACCAATGTCACTGCGTAATCGTTGCTCAGTGGTTCTTAACAAATGGGACGCTTCGTGCGTACCAGACCTCAGCCACTGTTTTCACCTCTTTCCTTGCATTGCCCAGCACATCACGTTGTCGCGTCGCTCACCTCGGTGGTCCAACCAAAACGTGATCTGCTGGTTAGTGCGTCCGCTGGTTCTTGTAGGTCTGGGGTTCGACTCAATGCCGGGTCTTATTGGTGCGGTGGCTTTCTTGCTTGGCGCACGGTGCACAGAAGAGCTCCGGTGACAATCTCTGACGTGTGTTATTGTCTGTTGCGTTTTAATGTTGTTCCAGTGTTTTCAGCAGCTGTGCATGTCAATCATTCAACTATGACATGGACAATCAAAAATTGATAGTTGTGTACTGCAAAATAAATCAATGACTTGACTGGAACCGGCGCATTTTCCAGTTTATGTTTGCCGCAACTTGTGTTTTGATTTATTTATTTTATTCGTAAGTTTGTTTGCTTTCTCTGCTCTTTCTTTAGCCCTTCAACTTTTCACCCATTAACACTGTTTGTAGACTTCACGACTAAGGATGCCTAGAGTTACGTGAAATCGATTTCCTATTTTAAACAATTGCTGATTGATTAGATTCCGTCCCTCTGTGAAGATTAGTTACTTGAAAACATTTAAATACGATACTTCTTGTTTCAAGGCCACCCTAAGTTATAAAAAGAAGTACAATTACTTGGAATTTGAAGCAACCAACCAGACGTTTTCGAAAAAAGAAGACCCCACCAGATTCTTATCAGTTCACTGCGCTTTCTACCCAAAGGATAAAATGTGCAGCGAAAAGCCATAATAATGGCCGGTGAAGTGGAGAAGGAAAACAAACGGGTCTGGTGTGGATAACACTACATCGTAATAGATGTAAAGCTCAATTGGCGCCATTCTTGTGCCGCATTCGACCGACGCATTATATCAGATTGAAGCTGTTGAGATACTTCCATACATGAAGGTATTCCTGGAGGGGATTCACCGAAAAATATCAAAGTGATTGAAGAGGTGAAGAGCAATAATACGCAAACTTTACAAATTTACCTTTTTGAAGCAGAAGACAAAAGAGGTCAAGTACCTTGATACGCTCCAAACAAGAAACTTGCTTCAATTTTTGTTGTTTTCAACATTTTTAGAAATATTTATGAAATGACTTTCGAGGGAGAGTGTGTTGCGACTGGGCTCCAAACCCGACTGCATTGTTTTTGAACTCGTAGCTTTTACTCAGATCCTGAAAACGCAATGCATTGCATTGTATTTTTTGTTTTGAATAATTTATTTTTGCATAAATTTTTACAACACGCTAAGTATAGATTATGGTAGTGTGGTGTAAGACGGTCGTTACTACCTTTTGTGAGATATCTACTTTGTTGTTACCATGGGCGTCGAGAAGGGGGCTGCGCAGGAGGAACTTTTCATCCCTGGTTTTTCAATTTTGCTATTTTCCTATTAAACTTTTAGGAAAAAGGGTTGTTGTCTTAGTGCCGAGTGGGTAAAATGAAATTTCATCATTGTTGCCTCCTCCCTTGAAAAATCCTTCCGGCGCCTATCCTTATTACCTATGTTTTTGGTACAAGACATGGAAGTGGAGGTCTTCACCATGTTTGCAGGAACTGTAAGATTTCACACAGGCCTATCTATATCCAGGGACGCCGGAACATCAGTAGGGCAGGGGGGGGGCAGAAAAAAAGTTGAGGGCAATGCAAACTTAACAAATAACTAGAAGGGCGCAGGGGGCTTAGTCTCCCCTGAAAAAATGTTGGCCCCTCCCTGGAAAAATGCGTTGAACATAGTTTAAAAAATACGGGCCCCTCTCAGTAAACTCTTCGCCTCCCCTGGTGTCCCAATCTGGTTAGGGGCTGCCAACTATGCTTGCTACAGGTCAACAATAATGTTGACTTCAAAAATAATAAAACAAACTATAGACAACTTGTTTCAATTCGATCTTGATAAATCATAAAATTACCTATGAAAAGACAATTTGTCCCTCGTTTGAAAGGTCAGGGATTCAATGCCACCGCTTTCCGACGTCCCTGCTTGCCGCTATCAGCAGTCACTGTCTCGCTACCTTACCTGCCAAGATGTCTGCGTTCAAGAGTCACATGTGACAAAACGCCTAATATCATAATTTGAAGCAAAAATTTTAAGATTTGTTGCCATGTTGTTGTTACACGATAAAGACCAACAGTAAAACAATCCGCTCACAAGTTTGGCAGCTTGACCCTGCAGGCAGTAGCGTAGCCATCCCAAAAGTTTAGGGGGGGCAAAAAATTTGATTTTAGGCGAATAACACTACTTTGCTTGTGATACCGTCTCTCAAAGCACAAATGACTATATGTTCTAAAAATCTGTGGGGAACATGGCTCCCTAGGCCCCGCTGTCTACGCCTATGCCTGCAGGCAAAGCAGCGGACATGATTGAACTGCAAGCTCAGCACTGCATGATACCAGAACAGTGAACCTTGCTCTTGTGCCGTGTGAGTATCGTACCGGCGAATAAACTGTTATTGCAAGAAATAAATCAATTAATCGGAATAGAGCTGCTGACGTCAAATTTTCTAGAAAGTTTTAGTTCTTAATCCCGATTTCCAGAGAGGGGAAAATGCCCGTTTTGACCCCGGGGCAGATCCAGGCAATAAGGTTAGGGGGGCGATTTCAGTAATGTTTGTTAGTCAAGTCTCATTAGGGTTTTACTACTTTAAGAGAGATGAATATACTTCACAACACTTATATGACAAAACAATCGATGGCAAAATAGCATTGTATTGCAAATGCTGTTTTCCGAACTGTACACAGTCATCATGGGCGTCCGCAGAAAATTTTCCAGGGGGTGGCAACATAGAAATTTTGCTTATCCTTTTCAGGTTGCTGACGATGCAATGCAAATGGACGTTCACAAAACGCTTCACCATTTCTAACATATTAGTCTGTACTGGCTGAACCTCAATTCTCAGTCTTTTGTCTGAAATATTTTCTACACTTCGGTTATCAGAAATGCTTTTTCCTTTCATAAACCGCCTAAAATCAATTTTTGCGTGCACTTTCTACAAATAAGTCATAATATAAGAATAATCAACGACCAGAACAACATGAGCGGTGAAAAAACAAGGAAGTTCGACACTCTCGCAAAACTGTTCCAAGCAGTGAGAAGTAGATCTGTATATTGACAAGACTATCGGGCAGCTTTCTAAAGTTAAAACACCACGCAAGCTTTAAAAAACTGAGCAGATGAATTACGAAAACTCGGCACAGCAAATATACCTTTGCACTTAGTGCTAAGAAATCAGAACTAAACCTTAGTGATAAAGACGTATTCCCAGCTTCCCACAAGTCTGCACAGACGTATTCTAACAAACCACGTATTTTACACTTTGTGAAAAGAAACCTGCATCAGAGTCGTTTGATTAAAGCTATTCACTCGGTCACGTTGATGAAAGACTCGCACTAACAATGGATTTTTTTAACTTGTGTAAGCACTGCTATAGATTTACTCGTACTTCTTTTCAAACAGCATAAAACTACATGTGGCTTACCGCTATCAGCAATGTCACTGTCTCCCTGCATTACCTGCCAAGATGTTTGTGTTCAACAGTCACATGCAGGACTGCAATTCTGTGATTTCAAATAAACCCAGATTGCACACCAAAAAAACATATTCGTACAATAAAAAACTAGAAAGCTTGTGTTGCAAACAAAAACATATGAGTCTGCTTATTTGAATTGAAACGGTAATCGAATACTGATTTAATTGTTATGGTTGCTCTTCCAAATTTGTTTCTGCAGCGCAAACATTAACGTTTGGAGCCAATTGGACGACCTTTCTGTTGCTCAAGACGTTTTCATAACGCTGGTAACATACTCCGTTGATGATATCTCTCACTAATTGTAGGAGTGCATTTGTAATTTAACTAGGAAATTTCGTGCAATCTTGGACTGTAGCTGGATCTAAAATCCTACAAAAGTATAACCTCAATGCCTTCCTCTGATTGAAATTTGCTTATTAATTTGTATGCATACGGAAACACCGTAATTTAAAAATTCAGTCCTAATCCTTTTTTCACAGTTTTCTCAATTGGCATTAGAGACAATAACATTATATATACAACCCCGACCATGATCTTATATGAGGATATGAAACCGATTGAACACGTTCTGCTTCATCCGATTTGTTTAAACCGTGGCCCGCAAGGCCCTCTGCAGTGGCCCGAGAAGCAATTTTCATTGGAAAGAAAACTTAGCACTTTAATCATTTAAGATAATTTTTTAGGGAATTTTTATTGAGATTATTAATTCTTGTGGCCCGCGAAGGGTTTCTGAAAGACAAACGTGGCCAACGAGCCAAAAAGTGTGAGTACCACTGGTTTAAAGATTCATTGCCACGGTACTGTTACGCAATAAAAACCAACAGTAGGACAATTCGCTAGCAAGTTTCACAACTTGCCTCTGCAGGCAAAGGACCAGACATGAGCCAACTGCAATCTCATTTTTGCATGACACCAGAACAGTGAACCTGGCTCTTGTGCAGTGTCAGTGCCATATCGGCAAATAAACTCTCATTGCAACAATTAAATGAATTTATAGGATCTTAGCTGCTAAATTCAGGTGTTCTAAAATAATTAGTTTTTAGTCTCAATTTCCAGGAGGGAAAATGCCAGTTTCCCCCCCTCCCCTGAGGACGCCCATGACAGTCATGGTAAATAAGGTTAATTCGTAGGTTTTAGGGGGAGCGATCCCTTCAATCGCCCATCCAGGATTCGCCCCTGTTCTGACGCCCGTGCGGACGCCCATGGCTTTGACGTAACCACGAGTTCAAAACTGTTTGCTTGAGTTTAGTGTAAAAGCACACCCATAGCCAAAATAGTCATTCTTTTCGCATTTACATGTTTGGCAACAATGTTGATCTCAAAGCTAATAACAGAAATTATAGAAAACCATTTTGAAGTTTAGGTGTGCGCGAATAGCTCCAATAAATTTGTTTCTAATTGAACTTGATAAATCATGAAATTACTTATGATACTGGTGTGTAAAGGCACCTGTGCCCCCGTTGCTCCCCCTTTCAAAGGGCAGGGGGGCAGTGCCCCGTAATGCACCCCCGTTCCGGCGTCCCTGTCTATATCACATGAAAACTTTTAATTATTGCCACAAAAATTTGCTGTGCTGTTGTTGTCCAGTAGTCTAGTAAGTTCATCTAAAGAAAAGCTACATCCTTCGTAACAAGGTTTCAAAGCAAATGAACACCTAATCTTACAGCAGTCAATATTTTTGCACCTGCCTTCTTGAAATGATTTTATTCTTCCCGAGTAGAAGACGGCAATAACTAAAATCGAAATAAAAAACGTGATAACTTGCAGAGCCGGCCAGGTCTATTTTAGTCGCGCTTCGCTGTTCCGAGCAGGTTTTTGGTTGCAAGGTTCGTTTCAACGGCCACAAACGAAATAAGTACTGGTACTCCACATCATCGCATCAAAAAAACTCATGAACTTGGGCATCCAGTGGGGGAGACAAAGGGAGGAATGTGAAATCTTAGAAGTAATAACTTACGGTTTAATGAATCTGCTTCAAAGAATCCATCACATGGTTTTCATTATGTTATTTCTATTTTCACCAGAATTTAGTAACAGTTATTTATTAAATTGTTTTCACAAATTGGTTTCCAAATATCGAAATTTACTACATACTTGCAACGTTAGCTAATCCATGGAGGACTGCATGGTGATGAACATTTTTATCACTAGTGGTTTGCCTCGAAATGGCTGTAATGTTGAAGCTGCGCAAATCTGTTGCGTAACAATGCGATAGTCAAAGTGATCGTATGTAACAAAGAAACTTCGGCAGTGTGGTTTATAATCAGGAAGTAACGCACCGTGTAGGAGGGTTGCAAGATTGGCCATTTCATGGCCAAATTCGACACATTTGGACATTTTTGGAAGTGCGCTGGCCATGAAAAAATACATTGGCCATTTTATAAAATCTGGCAGCTTTTTAAGAGTTGTATCTCAAGACTTCTGTACCGTACTCAGTGTGTGACTGATATAATGTTACAGTAGAAACAGTTTGCATTGATAGTTAGATGTTACTGTTAGGAGTTTGTCATGACTGTTACAGTAACACCGTAGCACTTCAACCTTTTGTTGCTTAGAAGTGGATAGTAATTGCCCTTGCAGTCAGTAGGTTTTGTACAAGTGCTTCAGTCAGACCTGTCGTATGACACATACAGTGTTCCTACCCTTTTCTTCATAGGGTGGACTTAATGATGGTTTTCAGCATGTGATTATTATCACCCACTTAACGCAGTGGATGGATTTCATCTCCTGTTGTATATAGTTAAAGCACAAGTTGAAGAGAATGCTTTCATTGTCGTTGGAGCGAAAAGAGAATTTTATACTGTTTCAACCTCTCCACGATGGTTGTAAGCAAGGAATCGATCAGCAAATTTTTGATAGGAAATCGATTTCACGTAAAATTACACATCCTCAGTCCTGAAATGTGAGAACCAAGCTAACGGGTGGAAAGTTGAAAGCCTAAAGTAAGAGCAGAGAAAGCAAACAAACTCAAGACTAAAATGAATAAATCATCACACAAGCTCAGAACAAATGCAAGTTTACGCTACGAAATGTAAATTCAGTTTGCGCATTCTGCAGATATTCTGATTCATGCGGCGTGTTATTTCAAGTTCTAATTGGACGCGTCCCCTTGCCAGTAGTAGTGAAATTAAAACCCTTTATCTGAGAACAACGTGTCCTACAGTGTTAATCATCGCAGGTTGTGTTGGGATTTATTAAGTTCATCTTACTTTTGCAGTAAATTTGGCACTTCAGTTAATGCATTTCGTTGAGTAAGACGTAATTTCCAGTTTTAATTGTCGCAGTTGGTGTTGTGCGATTTTTCACTACAGTCTTGAGGTTGTTTGATTTCTCTGCCCTTGTTTCAGCCTTTCAACGCTTCACCTGTTTGCACTGCTCGCAGATGTAAGGACTGACGATACGTAGCGCTACGTGCGATTGATTTCCTATCACAGTAAAATTTGCAATTGGTTCCTTGCTTGTTTCGCATGTGGAGTCAAGTTACTGGAATACAAGTTCAAATAATCAGAACATATCAACTCATTGACTGACGTCGTGAACACAAGCTGCGACAAAAAGAAACCGTGGCTTATAAATTTAGGAAAACCGTTTACTCAAATTAATGATTTCATTGAAATTTCGGAACTAACTGGTTGACGCCAGAAGTTAAAACTCCTCCGACTTGCTTTAAGTCCCGCGTGCGCCACTTTTCTTGTAGAAATTTGCATCACCATAACTCCCCAGCCGATTGAGCTAGAGAGCTGTTCAAACCCTTTAAAGATGCCGGAAGCGTTGCAGTTTAGATATAAAAAATTAGAAAGTTTTGGATTTGTTTTTTTTGTGGGTAACCTCATGATGAGGGTATATTTACGCATTTTTGCCGAGGTCACCGGGCCTTGGGCGCCAATCCGACAAGCCAATTTTTTGACTCAAGTTTGTATTAGAAACCAGGTTATAATCCGACTAATTAGAGCCCTTGATTGTCTTTCTAGCATTTCTGGGTCCAAAATTATGGCTGCAAAGCCCAAATATTGGTAAAAAATCATGTCCCGCAAAGGTAACCATGGCCATTTTGGCTGAAGGCCATAACTCGCCGGTCGATTGAGCTAAAGGGCTGTTCAAACCCTCTAAAGATGCGGAAAGTCGTGTAGTTTCGATGTTTAAAAATAGGAAAGTTTTGAAATTTTCGTTTTTCGTCAATGACGTCATAATGGGAGTAGGTTCGCGCATTTTTGGATGACATCATCAGGCCCTGGGCTTCAAACTAAGAGCCATATGTCTACTCGAGTTTTTATCGGAAACCAAGCTATAATACGAGTCTTTACAGGGTTTGATTGGCTTTTTAGCGTTTCTCGTTGGAAAGTTATGGCCAAAATACAAAAAATTAAACCCCATAAGTCCCGCGTGCGCCATAATTTTGGCGCAAAGACTTTCACCAACACTTTCAACCATAACCCATAACACCCATTACTCGCCAGCCGATTGAGCTAGAGAGTTGTCCAAACCCTCTATAGATGCAGAAAGATTTGTGCTTTCGATTTAAAAAATTGGGAAGTTTTGGATTTGAGTTGTTTAGGGAGGGCGCAATAGGTGGGGTATAGGTTTAGCTTTGTTTAGCTCAGGTTACCTGACGCTGGGTTCCAACGCCTGAGGGGCAATTTTTTGTTTCTTTTTTAATATCCATAGAGACCTTGATTGGCCTTCTAGTGTTTGTGGTTAGCAAGTAGGCTGTGCTTTTTGAAGCCAACATTGCAGTTGGCAAAAAATTGCCCTATCGTGGCCGCCATTATAACAGCCTTTTTTATATTTACACGCTTTTCATGCACACCAACACACGCACGATCGAAGCCGAATATCGACTTTGCTCTAAGACACCAAAGTAGGTCTGAAAAACTTGCGCGCATGTAAGACTTGGATCTTATCCAATTGTTTAGTGACTGGTTGTCGTATGCAATTGTTCACGCAAAGGGTTTAGTTCCACAAGGCTATTGAAAAATGCTTGGATTTTATGTCATTACACGTTGCAAAATGCTACTGTGGTAGCATATTTGTATGCTACCTGCCCTACGCAGGATTCCCAAAACTGTTAGGTATCTATCCAGCTATTAGAATTAACAATATAATGCGCAAGTAATTCAAAAAATAATTTTGTAAGTTAGCTAGCGTTATAGATGCCCTTGCATATGTTTGACCCACTCAGGCTACACAAAGTGTGAAAATGATTGTGCATTTACGAAAACGACGCAACAATTGATTATCACCACTACTCTTCACTAAAGTTAAGAAATAAGTGTCGCTGCAGTTTAACACAACGGTTGTAATGTAGTTGATCTAGCCCAGTGGTTTCCAAAGTATTGGTCGAAACCCAAACAAAGGTGGATCAGGGTCAATGGGTCACGCAGAGGCGAGCCAAACTGGAGCTGTGTGTTTTGAACGTTACATACCTGCTTCTCTGTATCCGTCTGTGCCATAAGCACTTGAGAAAAAGGTACCGTAGATGGCTAACAATGAAAAATGAACTTAGCAACTTGCTACCAAAAATCATCCATAAAATCATTATTTTTTCTTACTTGTTTTTGAGGTTTGGGTCGCGAGGTCTTCAAACTCAGGTATGCGTGGCGCTCAGAAATGTTTGGGATCCGCTGATCTAGCCATGTTATCGTAAGCGGTTGAAGTCTTTTTATAAATCCATTAGTGTAAAAATGCCAAAGTCAGAATCGACTGGGAAAATATTAAATTTCATTTCATTTTAGTCACATGGGCTTTGTCAAGAAAACAGATTGCAAGCTATATATAAGTAATGGCAGTGCGAATGCCATCAGCACTTACAAAATGAAAAACATCTTCCTACTCATGGGCGTCGGAGGGCCTTGCTTTGTGGATTTTGAATTTGACATTTTTCTATTACATTTTTAGCAAAAAAAGGTCGTTTTCTTAGTTTTGAGAAGGAAAAATGAAATTTCACCACTTTTGGCTGCCCCCTTGGAAAGATCTTTATGGTTACTTTTGGAAATATCCCCTAAATGTCTTCCCCGTGGTAAGAATCTTTCCGACGCCCATGTTTCTAGATACGGTAGATTTTGGTGCTGGTCTCTTCCTGTTGCGGCTGAATTATTTCAAACTTACTGCAGGAAAGTGTGGCAAGTACCATCAGATAAAAGTTGGAACACTTTCAGACTATGTGCAAGTCGGACTCTGATTACTTGAAAAAAGTGTTTCGTAACTCGCCAGCAAGGTATGTGAAATCATTGATGAAAACGTTAAGGCTCCACATAATTGTGATTTGTCTATGTCTATGTAAATTACTGTGGTTAAAACAGTTCGCATATTTGGCCACTTATTTTTCAAAAACAGCCTTTTGACCATATTTTATTAAGATTTTGGTCATCAGCTATGGAATATATCTGGCAACCCTGCCATAGAGGCTAGCAATTATATCTGTCCATGTAATTTATGAACGATTATTACGTTCACAAACAAGGTGGTGAAGGTCTGTTTTAGCCAAAGAATATACAAAATGTACAAAAGCAATGAAACATCCTGCAGCTGATACAGCGACAGTAAATAATTTTGTAAATGACTGGTCACATAGATGTCTGTGGTAGCAGTAACATAGTCGATGACAATCTATTTCAAAGAGTACATTTGGACGTGCAGTTAAAGCTGCGGCTCTTCATACGTCGTACTCGTACAGCTTGAGCTCTTCAAAAGATAAGTCAGAAAGACCAGATAAATTTGGCAATGAAAGGGACATTGGACTTCACGTTGGCAGAGTTCACCACCTGAGCTCAGAATTGAGACAGCATCTTCACTGAGCCCTGTTGTCCCACCAGAAGACTGTACAGAGAAGGTTCTCTGCTACACTCACAACGAACCTTCAGTCTGTAGGGTTTAATCAGTATTCTCCATTGTAGCATATCCTCTAAGCCTTGAAGATGGCATTTGCGTTACTGCGTTCTCTTTTCTCAACCCATTACTGGATTCAAGGTGGATTCAAGGTGGATTCAACAAACCCATTACTGGATTCAAGGTGGATTCAAGGTGGATTCAACAAACCCATTACTGGATTCAAGGTGTTTTCATTACGAAATTCTTCACAAGATTAAAACATTTCCATACACAGGCCAAGAGTCGTGCCGATACATAGTGTCATCACAGCTGTCAACAAGCTGCTGCAGATTTCATTTCAGTTGTAACGGAGAAACAGAAAGATATAGTGTGTCAAATCCGGAGTTGTAGGTTGGGCCTGCTTTTTGAGGTCGGGCCGGGTTCGGCTTAAATTTTTCAAAAGATTTCGGGCCTACATACAACTTATTTCGCAACGAAAGACACTTTTGTCGCCAGTTGCTGTTGACACAATCGAGTTGATTAAATCTTCAATAAAAAATGATTAATTATGATTTATTTAATCACGTTTACTTTGGTACGCCACCAATATCCCGCAGTTACGCATATCTTGACTCACTCGGGAAATTTGGCTTTCGGGCCTAAATCGGGCTTCAAAAATAAATGTCGGGTTCGAGCTGGGTTCTGACCGTGTTCGGGCTTCAAAATGAGGTCTGTTCACAACGCTGGTCAAATATACAGCATGGTTGCTCAAACTGTAGCTAGCAACAGAAAAAAATTGTTCCCGATCTTGTCCTTCACCCATTTCAGCCTCGCAAATGACCTAGCTCTCCGTGGAAAAGAAGCAAAGAAGTGTTACTTACAACACCTGCTTAAGTTATGTATTCAAGCAGCGGATGTTGTGTTGAGAGAGCACGTAAAACAAACGACGGGAATGTTCGATATACGTCCAATCTTACACAGAATGAGTCGATAGGGATAGCCGAGATGCTTTTGATAAATGACATTCCAGCAGCTGCCAACAAGTCAACAGCATTTTCTATGCCAGCTGACGAGACAACAGTATTTCAGGGATATAGTAGCAGTCACTTGGAATTCGCTTTGTAGATTAAAAACAGGATGGAAAATTTCGCGAGGAATTTTTGGGATATTCCGCCCGAGAGGATATGAAATTAGCTGCAATAGCAGATTCAGTATTCCACATATTCCAATGTTTTCGTTTCAGTTACTGCTTCAAGCTCTCAAGCTCAGTTGTTTATAACATCAAGCATTAAGTATGTGTGAAACGCCGGTGTTTATTCTGGTTACAAGATTCTGCACGTCTGCGAATTGTGATTCAGATATTTGCCGCGCTAGCTATAATTCTGTGCTCGCATTCTTCTAAAAAACTGCTTCCTCGAGACTTACTTTTACATCACGATGCAAAAACATCACAGCCTTTCCAGTCAAGCGTTCATCCCCGCAGCGATTTTGCTAATATGTTATAACAACCTCAATCTCGACGGAACGCGTTCTACATGCACAAGGTTGTTAGCGTCAATTTTATGTGCATTTGGATAAACATTCGAAGAAGCTTTTATATGTGCTTTATCCAAACTGTCTGGTAAGTTACAAAACCGTATCTCGTTTCTAACTGATATACCACGTGTGTAACTCTGCCAAAACGCAGTCTGAAGGATACGGCATATCATTTTGGTGTGTTGTAAGAGCTTAGTCAAAATATTTGGAAGCATAACTTGCACTTCAGATGCTCAACTTGACGATTTTGATAGGAATAATCAAACTGAAAAACCGATTTTACCGCTCAACGCCGATGGTTTTTTAATATTGAAGATTAAAGTTACTGGAAACGGAAAAAAACGAAAACTTAATTTTTGTTTAATCAGCAAACAAAACTTAAACAAATTTGTATAAATCGAAGTTTATTTAATACGTGAAAGAACATTAGTGGAATTTTAAAGTGTTTTGAATGAAGGAAATACTTGGCTTGCACTAGAAGTCCTATGCTATTTTTTTCATTCTGAACTTTTTCAAACGTTTCATTTTTATCCAGGTTTACACAATAGTTAATTCAGTTCAACTTTACTGACCATCTCCTTTTCATCAAATGCAAACGTTGGTCAGAAAATATTAAGAAATGTTTATATAAAGGTAAAATCAATGTTGCCCTTTTTTTTGACACTTTCCAAATCTTCTCTGCTGCTATCCTGCGTACTGCTCTCCTGCGTACAAGTTCTTCTGCAAAGACAAAATATTATTGTAGTGTTTAAATCAAGAAGGCTCGAATCAAGTAATTTCAAGTCATTCATTTCACTGGTGCAGGCGGCGCAAGCGCACCCCCAAAAGCTTTGAATTGGTGAAAATCCGGGCAAAATCCCTTAAAATCCGGACAAAATCCTTTAAAATGCGAGCAAAATCTCTGATAACCTTCACAAACTCCCTGAAAATCTGAGAGAATTTGGGCAAAAATCATTCGCAACCCCAGCAATTTGCCTGATCCTGCACCTGTGATTCATTCCATTATCGTAATTCCATTACTGACTGAAGTCAAGCCATTTTGCAAAAGGAGGCTGAGTCCAGTCGTTTCCAAATTTTGATTCCTTCACAAGCATGACTCCGAACGAGTAAATGACTTAGCCCGTCGCATTACTGCTCACATTTGGAGTTAACGTTTTCCTCAAATATATTTTTGAAAATATATAATAAAATCACACACAACCAATGGTTGTGCACATATGTTTTCCGTAGTTTTTAAAATATTGGCAGAACCGCCAAGAAACAGTAAACTGTAAGAACAAAATTTTGCTCAAACGTTAAAACTGGCACCTACGCTACATTTCAAGCAATGATAGACGCTGGCTTTTATCAGTTCCTTCAATTAAGTTTGTCGCGTGCTTTCCAATCTAGGTCTCATTCACAGACTTTGACTTTTATTCCTTTTCAGTGAAGTGCAATGACCTTAACAAGCGCAAAGGAAATTGAAACAGTCTTTTGACGTGGAACACTTTGAAATTAAATCTATAACTTGGCCGTGACATAACAACACCCTGTTGACCGAACGCTTGGCTGATTTTGAAATCCTGTGAGCCAGTTACGCGCACAGGTTAAAGGTCAAAGCGGCGGGCACAAACAGGAAGGAGTGGACTGTTTCTTTAATCGCGATTTGATGTTATTCGGAAATAAAAGGCATCACGTTATCCATTCTCACAAATATTGAAATGCAGGGGTGAAGTGGGGTAGGAACACGTTCCCACACTTTTTTGCAGTGTATTACATTGAAACATGGCTGAGATCACACAGATGTGCTAGCGACACGCAGATTCGCACTGCTAGTCAGAAGTCTACAGTGAAACAGGAAGATCCAGTGTGGAAATACTTATAGGCGAATGCTCACTTTATCCGAACTATTTGGTGCAATCTTCCTTTTTATTTGGTGTGAGAACGGCGTTCCCAAACTTCTTTTTTTAGCACTGCACCTCTATTGAAATGAAAATACAACAAACTGTTTCGAAAATATCAATCCATACTTTCAATAATAACTCTCTATCGTTGGCAGATTAATTGAATTACTTGTCGTTGCTTGAATATTTTTAAGCACGTATGTGAACACACCGTCGTTTTAACTGAAATTGTAAACGTCAACTTGAAGGAAACGTTGAACCGTTTATAAAACTACGAGGACTTGAAAGTAACACGAAATGTCTACAAAAATTTCAAAAATGTTCCATATTTTTACAATCCGAAACGTGAGAATGAAAAGCATATAGAATACTAGGATCCTATGCCTTTAGCAGCCAAAAAATTATATAAAAGTCGCAAGGTTCGTACATTTAACAACACGTTTTACAAAAAATTGAGATAGTATTTGCAATAAAGGGTTTTTGAGCCACTATCCACAATTTTGACTCTATGGGTAAAATAACGTTCATTTATTGATATGAAAAGAACAGCGATGTTATTTACTCTGAGAGAAGCACTTTACTCAAAACGTTTTCTGTATCAATAATGCCTTGGACATGTAAGCCATCACGTAAAGTTCGTGTGTTTTCAGTCACAGCGTTTTGAGTTGGATGAACAGGACAGGAAATTAAATTGTTTTCAGGTCAGGGTCACTTTGGAAAGTGACTTCAAAGACGTTCCTGAACATGGCGGAGTCACTTTTATTAACTCGATTTTGTCAGACGCGACTATTTCGCGCAGAACAGTTCACGAATCGGACGTTGAGATAATGATTACGCAGAGATACGCAGCAAAAACGTATCTTTCTTTAGGTGAGTAGATGTGCAAACTACACACAAAAAATCTCTCTATCTGGTTGTTTGACTTCCAGAGATGCTGGTCAATGGAGCAAAACATCTTGCAGTCTGTGAATAATATCTTGCAACAGAAGCCTCTTAGATTTCTTAGATAGATGTTTTAGACGAAAGCAACACCGTTTGAGTATGCTGATTATTTTTTTAAACAACGTGGGTGCAGTCGAACGATAAGTTAAAATAACAAAGTTGTGCAAGATATATGAAAATTGTATAAGTACATATAAATGAATTTTGCCTTTCGGTTGGAATCTCTACCAAACGCTATTCCAGTGTAGAACTGGAATAGAAACTGGAATACTGTGTCGGTTTTCACCACAGATTGAAGCTTTTCTGGACAACGTCTAGTACTTGACATTTAAATTTAGAGCCTTATGAATGCGACCACTTTATGTTAACACGTGAGAAAACATAGTAACATCAAACAGCAACTCTGCGAGCGACCTTGCGTTTTCTTTCCACAGTACGATGTGAACAGAAGTATCTAACTAAACAGCACACTTCGATTTAGCAATGCTTAGCTTAAATACTGATGAACCCGCAAAGGCGCTATTGTGAATGCTCTAATGCTGTTAAATATCGGCAGCTCTTCAGTGTTCACTTGCATTGATTTATTCAAGCAAAACATACAAAGCTGCTTACTTTAATCTACAAACCTTTGTCAGTTTAAACTCTTCTTGCACAGCTTGTTTTTAACCAGGTTTTTATTTTCTTCCAATACATTTTCCGAGGTTTAGGCAGATGGAAAGCTATACGAACACAGTTTATGTAGAGGAATTAAACGAATTTCATTACACTCATGAAAATGTACCTAAATCAACGTGCGCCCTGCAGAGCACTTCCAGATAGCCATTGCTGCTTCGTAACAGTTTGAGTGCTTTCCAGGAAGTTGGTAGAATAGTCAGACTGGATATCGAATAATGTCTGAACGGAGTTTTGGCAGTAACGGTACTAGAGCAGGGTGACACTAGCGTTTGTTGATTCACCAGAAAAGAAAAATACAGAGGTTAAGAAAATGATCTGATTGATGGCATATAATATCAAAATGACCTCAAAATACAGCGTGTTTGCAGATTTGCACATTGCTTTAAGTAACTTTCGTTCGATTTGTGGTTGACAAGTGAAATACGTGTTCGGGAAAGACCATTGCATTACGAGATTTTTATCTGTTAATTTTGTATAGCCACAAGTGTAGCCATATAAGTTGCTGCAAAAAAACAACACAGTTTACCTTTATAAGAGTTTGCAATTGAGTTCCATGTTCAGAGATGCTCTACCACCGCTTCAGCAAGTGATAAGCATTTTCACTAAAAAATACAAAACAGGAAACTTTCTTTCATCAACAATATAAGAGAGTTAAGTTGCAATCAGTAATAGGTCGAGGAGGCAGGGGCATTACGAGGGGCACAAGGGGGACACAATTCTCCGGGCACCGAATCACTATAATGGGGCGCCGAATCACTGCGGGGAACATCCGCAAAGACCCAAAAATGTCACAAGTGCTTTCTTCACCTGCAGTATATTTGCTTTCAAAAGAACTCAGGTTAGAACATGGGGGCGCCAAATTTGCTTCTTCCCCCGGGCGCCATCTCTACTCATTACGCCCCTGCAAGGAGGGCAAATACAGCTCATTGGCAGAGTGTCCCCTTCACAACTGAAAGGCTGAGTGTGCGATCCACGGCCTTAGACTGATTTGCCGTCTTGCGCTTTGAGCAAGAAGGTGTACCTCAACCAACCTGAAAATAACCGAACTTCATGTATTGAGTTATCACCAAATGGAGTCATTCAAATCATAATGAAAAGGTGCCGACGTACCGGTACGTGCAGACCACTGTCGTAAAGGTATCCCTTATAAGAGCAAGTCGAGCTTTGCATTAGATTTGACTTGAGTAGACAAATTTTTCTGAAATGTTCCACGTGAATGCATTTATACAATTCAACAACGTAGATAGAATATGTTAAAATCCATCAAAACAAAATTTGACCGTGAGCTCTCACTGTACCTCATTCCTCGCTATTTTGAAACTTCTTCAAGATTGTCCTTTGCTGCTCGTGGCGTTTCATTAACACAGAAAGTATTTGAAGAGACCTGAGATGACAATGTGCGACAATAAAACGATTTTGCAAACTGCTAAATGCAATAAATGTTTAGCAAGGTTTCAATTATTTTCTTATATGAGACGACAAATGTGAAAACAATGCCGCACATTCCAAGCAAAGCTAATATTCAATGTTGCTGTAAAACTACTATTTTTGTTTGGTACAGACTTACGCTGTGAGAATGGGTATAACAAACTTGGTTTTCTGATCAAATCTTTGTC